>Ga0209373_10002733_pt1 | contig 17120 bp, 15 predicted proteins | sample Higcelweek5metaG_FD_187173 | JGI IMG/M metagenome (GOLD analysis project Ga0209373, IMG submission 187173) | Freshwater pond sediment microbial communities from the University of Edinburgh, under environmental carbon perturbations - High... | ecosystem: Environmental > Aquatic > Freshwater >... | reverse complement strand
TTTAACTTAAAATACTTTTAACTTAAAATGAATTATAAATTATAAAAGCCGAAAACGCAAGATAAAATTCTTATATTTTCGACAATTATATTTTTGGCATAATTGATTTACTGGCTTATTCTATATGGTGGACCTTAATCATATTAGTCGTGCCCGATTTTCCAATGGGGACACCCGACGTAATGACCACAGTATCTCCATTTTCCAGCAATCCATTTAATTTGCATATATCTACTGCATGCTCAAACAATTCAAAAACATCCTCCTTTTTTTCCAAAAGGATAGGCATTACACCCCATGACATATTTAACTGTCTTGTAACTTTTTCAGTAATCGCACAGCCTATAATATCACAATCCGGTCTATATCTTGATATCATTCTAGCTGATCTTCCTGATTTTGTGACAGTTACAATCGCTTTTGCATTTAAATCATGTGCGGTGGTTACTGTCGCATGACAAATAGCATCTGTGATATCCGGATTTGCTTTTCTATCATGGTTAAAGAATCTTTTTCTATAATCAATATCTCCCTCCGTACTAATTGCAATACGTACCATTGTCATCAAAGCTTCTACAGGATAATTACCTGCGGCGGTTTCTCCTGAAAGCATAATGGCACTAGTTCCATCATATATTGCATTCGCCACATCTGCCGTCTCCGCTCTGGTTGGTCTTGGATTTTTCATCATAGAATCTAGCATCTGTGTTGCCGTAATAACCTGTTTACCTGCCTCATAAACTTTCTTTATAATCATTTTCTGGATGACCGGAACCTCTTCCCCGGGGATTTCTACTCCCATATCACCACGCGCAATCATAATAGCATCTGATACCGCTATAATATCATCAATGTTTGTAACACCTTCTGCATTCTCTATCTTGGCCACAATATTAATATATGCACCACCATTTTCATCAAGTAGCTTTCTGATTTCCATGACATCTTCAGCCGAACGAGTAAAAGAGCCCGCTATAAAATCCACATCTTCTTTAATGCCAAATAATATGTCCTGCTTATCCTTCTCGCTCATATAGGGAAGATTCAAATGTATCCCAGGCACATTGATTCCCTTATTATTGGATATTTCTCCATTATTAAGAACCTTACAGATAATATCACTGCCTTCTATATTCTCGACAACCATCTCAACAAGGCCATCATCAATCAGTATGCTACTGCTCGTTTTCACATCTTGATACAGGTTCGGATAAGTGATGCTTACAATCTTTTCATCTCCATCCACCTCTCTCCCAGTCAATGTAAATAGTTGCCCTTCTACTAATGCGATTTTTCCATTTTTAAAACTTTTTGTTCGGACTTCTGGTCCCTTTGTATCTAACAAAGCTGCAACTGGTTTATCCTTTTTTTTGCAGGCAGTACGAAGAGTATTCAGCCTTTCCCCATGTTCTTCATAGGAACCATGAGAGAAATTTAATCTTGCCACATTCATTCCTTCGTTAATTAATTGCTCAAGCACTCCCTCTCTGTCAGTAGCCGGTCCGAGTGTACATATAATCTTTGTTTTACGCATACGCAAATCCTCCTAATTATCTTTTTGTAAACAATCATTTCAATCCCCCATTATCTAAAGGATTTCATACAACTCATATAATGTTTTTATTTCATAGTCAATTTGAACTCCTAAATCATTTATTCTTTCTTTCGGATTATACCAGCAGGTTACAATTCCAGCATTTTCGCCACCACACATATCCGAAGTCAGTGAATCTCCTATTATTATTGTTTTTGCTTTATCGATGTTACCTATATGGGCAAAACAATATTCATAAAACTCTCTCATAGGTTTATTATATCCTATGTCCTCAGAAATGAAAATATCCTTCACATACTCTTCTATTTTAGATAAATGTAATTTACTTTTCTGTGTTTTTGATACACCGTTTGTCACAATGTATATATCATATTTTTTTTGTAAATACCCAAGTACTTCAATGGCACCCTCAATTAGAACTACTCCCGCTCCAAGCTTCATCTGATATCGTTGCTCAAAATCCACGCCATCTCCACTTATGCCTACTGCTTGAAACAGTTTCACAAATCTTGTATCAAAGATAGTTTTTTTATCAATTTCTCCCTTTTCGAAGCGTCTCCACAAATCATGATTAATTTCCTGATACAAGGAAAAAATCTGTTCCGTCAGCATATAGCTACTCTCAGAAAAAGAAGACCTAAGGGCTTCTATCTCCCACGCTCCAAAATTAAGCAGCGTATCATCTACATCAAATAATATTGTCTGAACTATCTTTTTTTTCATAGCGATCTCCAACATACAATTATCATATGTTTCCTACTTTTATGCTCCGCTTATAATATACCAAAGTAATTTAATACGATTTTTAACCCAAGTAGCATCAGTATAATACCGCCTGCCATCTCTGCTTTATTCTTATACCTTGCACCAAATACGCTCCCTGCCTTAACACCTGTGATTGAAAAGACAAAAGTTGTGAAACCGATACTACAGCAGGCGATTATCGTATTGATTAAGGGGCTGACATCACTTCTGATTTGAAGAGGAACTAAAGCAAACGTAAGCCCCACAACCAAAGCATCGATGCTCGTCGCCATCGAAAGTAAAAACATTTCTTTGACCTTCAGAAATTCATCTTCTCTTTTACAAGCATCAGACAAGGCCTCCCTAATCATGTTGATTCCTATTACTTCCAGTAGGCAAAATGCAATCCACGGTGCAATTGTATTAATGTATGCCTCAAACTGTATCCCCATAATGTAGCCCAAAAATGGCATAAGTGCCTGAAATGAACCAAACCATACTCCCACGATCAAACCATTCTTAACTGTAATTTTTTTCATTGCCAGTCCCTTGCATATGGACACCGCAAATGCATCCATTGAAAGACCAACTGCCAACAGTATTAATGATAATAATTCCATGTCCCTAGTACTCCTCCGTATGAATCATCAAATTCTCTTGATGCTTTTTTCCCATTTTATGTCTTGCTTTACGATTTTCTATTGTATCAAATATAATCGAAAAATCATAGTCCTCTGGATATAATTGATCTGCTGGTACCTTGAGTTTCAAACGTTTGTGATTTAATAACATTTTTTCCTTTTGCACCTGCACCATAACATCTCCATTTTTATCAGCAGCTTTGACCACAATACCTATTTTACCATTTGGCATAACAATAACACTATCACCTCTTCCAAATCCACTATCCTGTCCTGATGAGACTTTTATCTCTCTTTTCTTTTTAACCATTGGTGACAAAATCTTCTGAAGTCCACCATCCTCCTCTTCTAGCTTAAGCTCTCGAATCAGTTTCATGGACTGTTCTCCATAAGCCTCCATAGCTGCCATTTTTAACATTTCATTTGGAAATCCCAAACATTTGGCAATATATAAAGCACAGCTTTCACCTGCTTCACCAATTTCTAAACGGTACTGCGGTTTTAGGCTTACGCGATCAAATGCCATTCTGGCATTTACGATTTCTTTATATCTCCCAGCATATTCCTTTACCTCTGGATAATGAGTCGTTACCAAAAACAGTGCTCCACTTTGACGAAGCTTTTCTAAAATAGCAATCGCGATTCCCATACCCTCCGTAGGATCTGTTCCTGACCCTAGTTCATCTAAAATGACTAGACTTTCTTCGTTAACATGCCGCAAAATGTTAATAATATTTTCAATATGTGCAGAAAATGTAGATAGATTATCCGCAATGTTCTGCCCATCTCCTATATCACAAAGTATTTGCGCATTTATAGAAATATCTGCATATTTGCATGGGATATGAAGACCCGCGCAAGCCATAGCACTTAGTAGTGCGACTGTTTTAATTGCAACTGTTTTACCTCCCGTATTTGGTCCCGTGATAATAATTCCTCGGATTCCATTTCCTATTTCAAAGTCAAGCAAAACACATTCTGCTGGATTTAGCATCGGGTGACGCGCAGCCTCAAGACGTATTTGACGTTTCGTATTGATTTGAGGCTCTATTGCTTGCATTTCTGCGCTCATTTTACCCTTTGCAAAAATGAAGTCCAGTAAAATAATCACACGAATATTTTCTTTAAATGCTATTTCTTCCTCTGCAATACTATTCATGATTTCATAAAGAATCCGTCTCTCTTCATTATCTTCTTCTATTTTATATAGTTCATATTCTTCACGCAATTGCGTGACTGCCTGTGGTTCAATAAAAAGAGTGGCACCTGTTGATGACTTCTCCACGAGCGTTCCTGACACCTTGCTACGATATTCCTTCTTAATTGGGATGCAGATTCGTCCATTTCGATTTACAATAAATGACTCTGATGCATAAGCCTGACTAGTACGTAGGATACGTTCAGCTTTTTCTTTCATTCTATCATCTAAAAGCTGCAACTGCCTCCGAATATTTCTTAATGCCACAGATGCATAGTCATCTATTTTTCCATTACGAATGGAACGCTCTATTTCTTCTCTCAGATTCCCGAGACATACTAGATTGTCACTATAAAAAGCCAATCCAATCTGCTTCTCTCTGCCCCGCTCTAGATATGCTTTCAAACGCCCAATGGCAACGAGAAACATACCAACCTGTTCCATTTCCTCTGGTAATAATAATTCTCCTTTAACTGCTTTTATGATATATTCTTCTATGTTCTCCATTAAGGGAATGGGTGGCATTCCTACATCGTCAATCAGCTGTCTTGCCTGCGTTGTGTCACGCAAATATTTTTTGACGTCATCTTCATCGATGCAGGGCTGCAAATCCCCTACATATGTTTTTGCTTGTCTGGTAATTGCAAATGTACTAAGCTGTTCTAGTATATGATTGAATTCTAATATCAACAATGATCGATCCATTTTTTCTTTCCTCCGTTATATGTGTTAATCGCAATATAAAAGGAAAATAAAAAACCTATGTGGCATCCATAATACATATGCTACATAGGTTACTATTCATGTGCGCATTTATCATGGTACCAAGGTACAACAAATAATCGTCCGCGCTCTGCAGACCAACGTTGCTACCTATTCATAAATTAATTATTCTCCACTATAAATACAATTAACAAAAAATGACCTCTCTTATGTGAAATTAAATTTAGTATACTGAGATTTGAATAACCTGTCAACTTTTTATTTACTCTTTTTATGCTTCCCTAAGCAAAATCATAGATATAGTGTTTATTTGTTTCTTGCTAAAAGTAGTAACTACATATATCATATAATTATATTATATGTAAAGTATGCGCTTATCCCTTATAGGAGGTGAAAATTTTGAATATTGCAAAAAGAAATAAACTCCCTAAAACTCTTATCACGTTTGCTTTTATAGCAATGAGTTTTATTTTGCTAATTGGACTCTTATTATCATCTATGATTATGAGCCGTTATAAAATAGGAGGAACTCTTTATGAAGAAATTATTCTTTCTGATAATTTGACCGCTGATATTCTTCCACCACCTGTATATATCGTCGAATCCTATTCTGTTGCCTTAGAATATATAAATGAGTTCAATACTGATAGACGTGATGAACTATATCTACAATTCCAGAAGCTTGAAAAAAATTATTATAACCGACACTATTACTGGGAAAAAAACCTTCCTGACTATGGTAATCTAAGAAAAATATTTCTTAAAGACTCCTATTATTATGCAAATGAATTTTACCATATATTTTATAATCAAGTAGTTCCGGCGGTGGATTCTGATAATAGAGAATCGATATCTAACGCACAGATGGCTTTGAGGAAATCCTACTACAAGCATAGAGGCTACGTCGATGAGAGTATTATTCTGAGCAAACAGTGGCGTCAAGAAATTTATGCTAAGTCACACAAACTGGCTCATAACAATAATTTCTTAATGTTTCTATTGATTTTGATTATACTCTGTTTAGGTATCCCCATTGGACTGTTTATTTTTCGCTCGGAAAAAGCATTATTAGAAATGGCTTACTATGATGGCCTTACTGGATTACCAAATCGAAAGCAGTTTATTGATAATTTGGAACTTCTTTTAATGACACCAAACACAGACCGATTTGCCGTAGTTTTCTTTGATTTAGATGGCTTTAAAGGTGTTAATGACACTCTTGGCCATGCCGCGGGTGATGCCTTGCTACGCGAAGTAACCACCAGACTTCAAAAAATCAAACATCCTGATGATATGCTGGGACGTTTTAGTGGTGATGAATTTGCTTTGCTACTTACCAATAGTTTAAGCGAGCAAGACACCCTCGCATACATAAGCACTTTTCAAAAAACTGTTATAGAATTAACTATGATAAAAAACAAACCGATCTCTCTAAGTGCAAGTTTTGGTGTGGCTTTTTACCCAGAGGATGGTACTACATCTTCAGATTTACTCAAACATGCTGATAAGGCAATGTATAAGATAAAGAAGGCTGGTGGAAATGGTATACAGTTATTTCATGCTCCCAAACTCTGAATTAAGAACTACTCTTTCTACTAGAAAGCAGGCGTTACATAGTACATGTAACGCCTGCTTTCTCATAACACAAATTCTCTTATTCTAATGTAAATTTCTGTACAATCTCTGTTAACTGTGCCACACACTCAAGACTTTCTGAAACTAAATCATAGGTTTCACTTGTTTTTCCAACCATATCAGTCGTTTTTCCTGCGATATCAGTTACTCCTACAGTTGATTCTCCAACCGTCGCATTAATTCCTGCAAGGGCATCAACAATCTGACTGATGGATTCCGTCAGGCTGTTAATGGATTCATATATGTCATTCATACTGTTTTTAAATTGATCTGCATCCTGATTATATTGTTCTCCCACTTGCATAAACTCATTATAATCATTAAGCACTGTTTTTTCAAGAAATTCTGTTGACTCCTCTAAGCACTCAGCCATATTATTTACTGCAGAATTAACATCTCCCACAATAAGGTTAATATCAGCCACTGCTTTAGATGTCTGCACGGCTAGATTTCCAATCTCTGTCGCAACTACTGCAAACCCTCTTCCTGCTTCTCCTGCCCTCGCTGCTTCAATACTTGCATTCAGTGCCAACAAACTAGTTTGAGACGAAATTGCCATAATTGCTTCTGTCAATTCATTGATTCTCGCCACTGCTTTAGAGCCTTCGATTGCATTATCGGATTTCGTCTTTACTGATTCATAAGTACTCTTTGTACGGTTGCTGGCCCCTATCGTTGTATCCCTAAGTGAATTCGCCCTGTTCATGACTTCCTTCGACATTTTTGCACCTTCTATTGAAAGTTGTCCAATATCAGCTGCCCCTGTCTTCATATATCCAATATTGCTAAAGATAGTTTCTGTCGTTGCCGTCGTCTCCTGCATCCCTGCTGCCAATTCTTCCGTTGTTGCAGAGTTATCCGTACACATACTATTTACAACATTTGTCACACTCTGAAGAGCGTTTACATTATTTGCAATCTTTTTACCAGACTCATCTATGCTCCTTACAATATCACGCAAATTCACTCGCATCATACGCATGGCGTGTCCCATTGCACCGATTTCATCTTTCTTTTTGCTTATTTTTTCCATAATCGGATTCGCTATAAAATTAAATTGCGAAGTATCTATAATAATACCTGTTAATTGCTTGATCGGTTTTGCAATAACCATACTCAGCAGATAACCTAATACAGAGCAAAGTAGCATAATTGCAATACCTGCAAAAATTGCAAACTTTGTAATGTTATTAATGGGTGCCATTACATCATCCTTCTCTGCTGTCACAACAAGCAAAAGATTTTCGTTTGTAACTGCATACCCAGCATACTTTGTAATACCCTCATATTCATACTCTACTACAGCATCTTCTGGAATCCTTCCCGCATTCAGTTCATTTACTATCTCGGTTATAAAAGGAATATCCAAAACAACACCAATTTTTTCTGTTACTGGATGATATAGTAAACTCATATTTCCATCAACCAGGTAAGCATAGGATGAGTCAATTCCTTCCACCTTAACAGATGATAATGTGTCTGCATATAACTCTACACTACCTTCTGCATTCTCTGTACTATTGTTTAAAATAGTCCTCTGATCCGCTGCCATATTATACATATAATTTTTTGTTACTTCTCCTAGTTCGGACTTAACTCTCGGTATAATTAAAAGTAAGCAACTTGCAACCGCAATAATAACAGATCCAATTGCAACAAGTGTTATTTTAGTAGAAACCGAACTTAAAAAACTTATTTTATTGACTTCCATTTCATTATCATTCTTTTTTTCCATATACTACTCTCCTTTTATGTTTTATTATTGCTTCTCATAAAACCATTTCTTTTTCATATTGTTGTATATACAATATTACTATTTTTCTATCAACACTGTCAATATATAATATTTTGGCGCTTAAATTCTGTTTATTCAAGCAATTATTAGTATGACACAAAATTTTCCTGAATAGTGCTTTCATGAAAACAAATTATTCTGCTTCTATAGATGAATCATAAAACAATAGACCTTTGTTCGAAATACTAATCTTCCCATCTACACAATCAAGAATCGTCACTCCACAGTTTTTCTGAAGATTTCCCTTCCAAAATTCACATATATGTAGCTTCTCAATATAACAAATCAAGCTACATATAAGTCCCCCATGTGTAGTTACAAGAATACTATCATGCTTACCCTCCGCAGGAATAATAACTTCTTCTAAAAACTGCGTACATCTTTTGGACAATCCATCAAAGCTCTCGCCACCTTCATCTGGAATATATTGTTCTGGAGAACAAATAAAACTATAGATTGGTTCTAACTTTCTTTCAATAGCTTCTATAATGCCTATCCCTTCCCCATTCCCAAATGCCATCTCCTGTAGACGATTATCTTCACAAATTTGGATATCTCTTCCCTCCAAAATAATCTGTGCCGTTTCTTTTGCTCTGCACAAAGGGCTCGTATAGGCGATGTCAAAAGTAATATCCTTCATTCCATCTCGCGTCAGACGTGCCATCTCTCTGCCATACTCGTTAAGTGGAATATCTACCTGTCCCTGAAGACGTTTCTCTTTATTCCACATCGTTTCACCATGTCTTACAAAATATACTTTCATTTTAATACTTCTTTCTGATTCTTCTAATCGTTTCATTGCTTTTCTATCTAATCATATATCATTCTATCTGTTTTTACAACGTCATTGGCAAACACGATAAAATACTACATGATTTCAAAATAGCTCCCTAAGTAACTAAACTTCTCACTCATTTCATCTAATTCACAGATGAGCTGTGTAAATCTTTTAGAATAAACAGATGTCTCTAAATCAAAATAAAACATAAACTCAAAATCCCTATCTGGTAATGGACGACTCTCTAGCTTGACCAAATTAATCCCTAGTGCATAAAACCTTGACAATACCTTATACAATGAGCCTGGTTTATGTCCAATCGTCATCATGATACTTGTTTTATCTGCTCCCGCATAAATTTCCATTTTCTTTGATATACAGATAAAGCGGGTGTAATTATTATCCGTATTTTGAATAGATTCATCCAGTGACTGTAAACCATACAAACGTGCACAATCAATAGAAGCAATCGCCGCAATGTCAGTACGTTCGGACTCAGATACAAGTTTTGCAGCACTGGCCGTATTTTCACAGACTGTCACCTTTACATTTTTTAATTCCTTGATATAATTAGCGCATTGTCCAAATCCCTGCTCGTGGGAAAATATCTCTTTTACATCTTCTAGTTTTGTGCCCGGCTTCACAAGAAGACTATGATCAATCTTCAGTCGAATACTACGCACGATGCAAAAATGATATTTCATCATCAAATCATAAATCTCATTTACAGAACCTGCTGTACTATTTTCAACCGGCAATATACCATATTTACACAATCCCTTATCAATTGCCGAGAATACACCCTCAAAATTATTGAAATACATAATATTTGGAATCTCAAATATTTTTTCACATGCCTGCTGTGAAAATGCTCCTTCTACTCCCGGACAGGCTACTACTGCATATGGAGGAAATACCTTGTCCGTATTTTCGATAGCACTTGTTATTTTTTCCATTAATTCAGTTGAGGGGTTCATTAAGCTTTGCTCATATGTACGACTAATGTCAAAAAGAAATGAATACAGCATATAGACATAAGAGCGTAATGACTCCTCCGTATTTTCCATAATATCCTTTAGTTTCTCCTGCATGATATCATTATCATAAACGAGCAGTTCATTTTTTTTCTTATACTCTGCCACATCACCACATTTTTTCATTCTTTCACTAATTAATCGAATTAGCTCATTATCTAGTTGACTAATTTCATTTCTCATACTCGTAATATCCTTCATCTTCTTTTCCTCCTCTTATTTTTCTTTACGTTTGCTCTTATTTTTCCTTTAACACTTCGCTAATTCTGAAAATCTTATCTGCCAATACTTTAAACTGTTCTGGTGTCAGAGACTGTGCTCCATCACACAAAGCTTTTGCCGGATTATTATGCACCTCTATCATTAGCCCATCTGCTCCTGCTGCTACTGCTGCAAGTGCCATCGGCGGAACCATTCTGGCAATGCCAGTAGCATGACTTGGATCTACAACAATAGGAAGATGTGTTAATTCACGTAATGCTGGTATTGCTGATAAATCTAGTGTATTTCTGGTATATGTTTCAAATGTCCTGATGCCACGTTCACACAAAATCACCTCTTCATTACCGCCCGCCATAATATATTCTGCACTCATCAGTAATTCCTTTAATGTATTTGCAAGACCACGTTTTAATAAAATAGGTTTTCGGATTTTCCCTAGTTCTTTCAGCATTTCATGATTCTGCATATTGCGTGCACCAATTTGAATTATGTCAACCTCTTCGAATTTCGGAAGATGATTTACATTCATCAGTTCAGTAATGATTGGCATCCCCGTTCTTTTCTTAGCTTCCAACAATAACTCCAGGCCCTCTGCACGAAGTCCTTGGAAATCGTATGGCGAGGTTCTCGGTTTATATGCACCGCCACGCAAAATAGTAGCCCCAGCCGCTTGCACTTCTTCTGCCACCTGACATATTTGTTCTGATGACTCAATAGAGCAAGGTCCTGCTATGATTTGAAAATTCCCCTTTCCGAGTTTTAGATTTCCAATTGAGATTATCGTGTCTTCTGGATGGAATTTTCTGTTGGCACTTTTAAATGGATCACTAACTTGTTTCACCGTCTCTACAATATCTAAGCTTTCAATTAACTCTACATCGAGTTTCCCGGTATCTCCTATCAGCCCTAATACTGAACAAAATTCACCCTCCGAAATATGCACGGATAACCCCTGTTCTTCTAGCCATTCCCTCAAATGGTCCCTTTGTTTCTCATCCACATCTTGTTTTAATACTACAATCATATTAATCCTCCTTTTCTAACAAAATAAAAATGCCTTTTTCAAGAAAATAAAAATACCTCGCAGTGATTTCACTGCGAGGCTCAATGTTTTCAATGATTATTTCAATTCATTGGACATATGAAACATTTTCGGCAGCACAAATCACTTTTTTGCTAAAACCCATAAAGCCAAAAAAGTAAAAGAAAAAATATGCTGTTGAAAATATGAATAATTTCATTAGTTTATCCTCCGAATTGTTTGTGTAATTTTATCATTACTATTTATATCTGTCAATACTATTCCTAATTTTATTTTTATTATTGTCGAGAATCGTATTACTAATCATTTCTTATTGTCTTTTCATCTGCCCTATCACCTTACGATGCGATAATAAGTCTTTGCTGTCAGCATATAGCTAATTCCGTAAAATATTGCAAATATAATAGTTGTGATACCTGCACAGGATATAATCAATTTTTCATCATAGATATGTAATGCACTCAACATATTGATTACCATATTAAGGCCTACTGCAGTGTGTATAATAGCCCCAATCAATGGTAAAAAGAATACCATTTTAATCTGCCTATTAATCGTTTTACGTATTTCAATATCACTTATTCCAACCTGCTTCATAATTGCAAATTTCTGTTTATCTTCGAGTCCTTCTGCTATTTGTTTATAATACATACCTAACACCATACATAATGTAAATACAATCGAAAAGAAAATTCCTAAAAATAGCAGTCCTCCGTTCATGGATGCGGCACGGTTTGCATAATCAAAAATATTATCATTGGAATAGTGGGTCAAAATTGCAGTTCCGAAGGAAGCTAATTTATCTATAAATTGCTCTATGTTAGCTTTTTCACCGTTTACATTAAACTTCACTGTATAGATGCCTTCACTGCTTCCCCCATATGCTGTGACAATCTCTTCAATCTTTTTTTCGTCTGGCATAATCACATAATAGAAATGGTTAGGATAGTTCTTTTTCTCTTTTGCCTCACAAATAAGCGATTGTAGTTCTTTTTTTACCTTATATTCCTCGCCGTTAAATATGATTGTTGAAAATCCATAATCAATAAAGGTTGTGAATATCATTACTTCCTCTTTGCCTAATTTCACATCCGTTTTCTCAATACGGTTATAATCTTCTAATGTCATCATACGCACAACATAATCATTATCTGTATAATCTTTCTTTATACCGTCATCTGCTGTTTCATCAAAAAATTGAAAACTATTTTCCTCACGTAATGCTGTGAAATCACGGTGCACATAATCCATACTGTTAGTTATGTTAACCTCGTTGGTTTTTGCAATTTGTTTTGCTTCCTCTAGAAAATCTCTTTCAGTTGATTCCTTATTCAGAAATTCATATCCCACATCATACGGATAATTGTACCTATTTGCAGCCTCCTGCCCAAGTGGTAATGACATCGTACAAATTAAGGTTATCATTATCATTGTACCAAAGATACATATATTGACGAGACTTGCCGCATTTTGTTTCATACGATAAAGCATACCTGATATCGTAATATAATTTTCCTTTCTATAATATACCTTCACCTTTTTGCGCATGCTCTGCAAAAAAGAAATACTACCAGACGTAAACATATAGTAGGTTCCAATAACTACTAAAAATACTGCAAAGAAGAACGAGAAAAAAATGAATCCATCTTCTAACTTGCTGATGAGTGCAATTGTATATCCGCAGGTAAGAAAAACAATACCTAAGCTGGTTGTAACCCAAAGTTTTTTAATTGCTTTCTCCCCTTTATTAGATGAATAAAGAAGCTCCACAGGATTTGCCATAGATACCTGTAGTAGATTGACCAGTAAATTGGATCCAGACAATATTCCAAAATACAGAATTGTCACCATGAAGGTAGTAATTGTCACTGTATAATGCACAGTAATTGGTAGTCCCGATACTCGTAATAATATCACAAAGGAAAGTTTTGAAAATACTAGGGCCATAATCCATCCTAAGCAAAGAGAGAGCAAATAAATAATAATCGTTTCTATACCCATCATCATTCCGATATGCTTTTTTTCTAAACCAAGAATACTATATAAACCAAGCTCTTTTTTACGACGCTTCATTAAAATATTATTTGTATAGAATAAAAATGGTGCTATGATAATCTCTAACAATACTTCACCAATCTTCATCAACATCGTGACATAGTCAGCATAAGGCAGATTTTTCATTAGTTCATTTCTGGAAATCGAATCAAAAATAAAAAGGACACATACCATAAAAGACATGGTCAAAATATATGGTGCATAAATAATCATATTTTTTTTAATACCGCTAACTGCCAATCGTGGCAGTAGATAAGCCCTACTTCTAGTCATTTTTCTCCTCCTATGATTCATTCTCGGCGTTTTTTCTGTACGCATCACCATACTGCTGGTCAGATCCACTACCCTGCAATACACTGAGTGTCTCGGATATTTTGTGATACATCATATCCTCCGTAGCATCGCCTCTATAAATCTGATGAAACAAAGATCCATCTTTGATAAACAAAACCCTTCCTGCACCTTTTGCTGCCTGAATACTATGTGTAACCATAATAATCGTCTGCCCCATCTGATTAATATCAAGAAAAATGTGAAGTAGCTGTGCTGCTGCTTTTGAGTCGAGTGCTCCTGTTGGCTCGTCCGCTAATATTAGTTTGGGATAGGTAATCAGTGCTCTGGCCGCTGCTGCCCTTTGCTTCTGTCCTCCTGAAACTTCATATGGAAATTTTGATAGTATGTCTGTAATTCCAAGTTTCTGGGCGATTGGCTGCAAACGTTCTAGCATTAATCCATACTCCATACCCTGTAGTACGAGAGGCAGAAAAATATTATCTTGTAATGAAAAAGTATCTAATAAATTGAAGTCCTGAAAAACAAATCCTAGATTATCTCTTCTAAAAGAGCATAATTCCTTTTCCTTTATATTTGAAAAAGGTTTCCCTTCTAGTAGTATCTCCCCCTCCGTTGGTTTATCTAGTGATGCCAAAAGATTTAGGAGCGTTGTCTTTCCTGACCCAGACTCCCCCATTATTGCTACATATTCACCGCTTTCAACTGAAAAGTTCACATCTGTCAGAGCTTGTATCTGATTGCTTCCAAATCTGGTTGTATATATCTTTTTTAAATTTTTTACCTGTAAAATCTCCATTATTTTTCCTCCGCATTATATTTTACAAATTGAATATAACAAAAAAAGAAATGTTTTCCTATTGACTTGCCTTACATTTCTTTTCCTTTTTCTTTCATTTTTGTAAGATTATATTCTTCAAATACAGATTGTGAACTTTGTTCCCTCTCCTACCGTTGACGTTACTTCGATACTATAACCAAGCTTATCCGCTATCTGCTTACAAAGATAAAGTCCGATTCCTGTCGATTTCTTATCCATACGTCCATTATAACCAGTAAAGCCTTTTTCAAATATTCGGGGTAAATCCTCTTGGTTGATGCCAATCCCCGTATCCTCTATGACTAACATAAGACACTCTTGTTTTTCCATCTCTTTTTCTGCCCTCTGCAGATAAATTCGAATTCCACCTTCTCTTGTATACTTTATACTATTAGAAAGTGCTTGTTCAATGATAAAAGTGAGCCACTTGTCATCCGTTACCACCATTGTAGAAAACTCTTCTAACCCAAGTGACAGCTTCTTACATGAAAAATTAATCGCATATTTTTTTAATGCCTGTTTTACTATCACTCCCAAATCGCATTCTTCCAGTAATAAATCAGAAGACATACTGCCTAAACGAATAAAATGTAACGCCATTTCAGCATACTGCTCAATGCGAAAAAGTTCTTGTTCCAAAATCATTCTATTTTGCGATGCTTCTTCCCCTTGCAACAGTAGACGCATTGCTGCAATGGGGGTCTTAATCTGATGTACCCATATAGTATAATAGTCATTTAATTCTGTTGTATGCTGCCTTGTCTCTGAAAGAATTTGAAACCTCTTATCATCCAAATGCTTCAGTAGTTTCTGATATTCTTCCTCCAATATACTGCTTTTTTCAGGCAACTCCGCTAAATGCGTATCCAGATTTAGTAACACTTCATACAACTGCTTTCTTTTTTTTATAGATCCAGAATAATCGACTAGCCCAACACATAAAAACAAAAAAAGGGAAATTGCATCTGCATATAACAATGCCCCTGATAATTCTCGAAAAACAGCACAGACTGCTAGCTGCGTCAAAATAAGCAAAAATACCAATGCTATTATTTTAGCCCTGTCTTTAAGATAGTAACCTGTTAATTGTAATATTTTCTGCTCTTTCATAACATCTCTCCATAAATCAGTCTGTCTATCCAAGCATATAACCAATTCCTTTTTTTGTAACGATAAATTCCCCAGCACCAGCTTCTTCTAGTTTCCTGCGAATCCGCGTCACATTGACTGATAGGGTATTATCATCTACAAAGCATTCACTATTCCATAAATGCTTCATCATTTCTTCGCGCGTTACGATTTTTCCTCTATTCTCAAACAACTGCTGCATAATCCGAAATTCATTTTTTGTTAAATCAACTTTTTCTCCATTTACTTGCATGGAAGAATCCGCAAAATTTATAATCACACCATTATATTCAAGTAGTGGTGCAGTCTTGCCAAACGAATAAGTGCGACGAATCAGTGCCTGTACTTTTGCTGCAAGAACATCAAGGTCAAATGGCTTTGTAATAAAATCATCTGCCCCCATATTCATTGCCATAACAGCATTCATCTTATCTCCCGCAGAAGACACAAATACGATTGGCACTTGAGAAACTCTTCTCATTTCGGTGCACCAATAAAATCCGTTATAGAATGGTAGTGAAATATCCATCAATACAAGTTGCGGTTCAAAGCTCACAAACAGTGTCATAACCTTATGAAAATCTGTCACAGCTTCTACTTCATAGTCCCACTTTATCAGATTCTTTATCATTTCTTTACAAATGATATCATCGTCTTCTACAACCAATATCCGATACATAGTCTTACCTTCTTCCAAAATATTCTTATTTCACATTGTATCAAATATCGCTTATAATCACAATGCATTTACCCTTTATAAAAATTTCTTGTTATACAAATAATATGATATCAAATACCCAAATGTCTGTAGTGCCATCAGTTCACATATTATTGTTGCAATCATCTCTTGTTTCAAGATTACTAGTACAAGCAGTGCAATATATTCAATTATTAATGTTACAAAAAACATCATGTTACCGCTTTTTATGGATATTAATATCATACGCTCTTCATTTTGCAACAGTGTATATCGCTTCATTTTTTCTTCATTCTTGGACAATCTAATAAATTGAATGATTTTCAAAACAGATATAACAACCAGACCACTGCCCATTCCAACCATAATAGAGTCCGGTCCCATTAAGTATCCTGCCACCAGCATAATAATACCTGCTCCTATTAAAAATGTCGAATATATTATTTTCTTCTTTATTAGTTTCATTTATTCATTCTCCTTTTCATATTCAAATATAAATAATTCTTCTATTGTTGTTTCAAAAAAAACTGCCAGCCTGTGGGCTAAGGGCAATGAAGCTATATACTTCCCATTTTCCAAAGAAATAATCGTTTGCCGTGTAACAGATACCTTATTTGCCAACTCTTCCTGCGTGATTTTCATCATTTTTCTATATGCTTCAATTCTATTTGTTATTTTGCTCTCCAAGCTATACCCTCCTTATCATTTTTAAATATATTTTTTTGTAATGTTAACTTTACATTTTTAGAATAGCTCACTTTA
>Ga0209373_10002732_pt1 | contig 17125 bp, 19 predicted proteins | sample Higcelweek5metaG_FD_187173 | JGI IMG/M metagenome (GOLD analysis project Ga0209373, IMG submission 187173) | Freshwater pond sediment microbial communities from the University of Edinburgh, under environmental carbon perturbations - High... | ecosystem: Environmental > Aquatic > Freshwater >... | reverse complement strand
AACCTCTTCATAGTCGTTTGTCACCAGTATTGACTCTGCCGCTTCATGCCCTTCCAGCGGTTTCTGGAAACAGGCCAGCTCCCGATCCGGTATGCTGGTCACTGATACATCTTCATACCAGACCTGAATCCGCTTGGTGATCTTCATCCCCTGCTTGACCACAAAATCAATATCACTACCGCCCGTGTGATAGTAGACCTCCTCATAAAGCCGCTTCAGGTGGCAGAACACCACGTTTTCCACCAGCCAGCCCATATCTTCTGAAAATGCGAAGGCGATCCGGTTGCGCAACCCGGTATCAATGGCATACGGCTTGAACCCGGCCCGCATGGTGTTCTTGAGCGAAAAGGAAAACATCTGTAGTTGAAACAGCAGATAGCTTTCCATAATGGCCGACACGTAATTTTCGGTTTTGTCCTGAGAGATGGTGAAATTGTTCTTCAGCTTGGTAATACTGGTCTGTTTGGCAACGTTGGTCAGCAGATATACCGCCAGATTACGCAGATTGGCCACATCCCTGATCTCGTAGCGGGTAACAATGTCCCTGTAGAGCAGGTCCTCAAAATAGTTTTTGAGCAGAAGCTCCTTATCATCGGTTGAATCTCTCAGCACCACTTCCGGGAAACCTCCGTATTTCAGATACTCACCAAACGATTTTCTGACCGCTGCTTTTCGGGCTGTATAGTCAAGTTCTGTCTCGACTTTCAGATTGTCAAACCGCAAAAATTCATTAAACGAGAGTGGGTAGACTTCAAACGTCAGATGTCTACCGGTCAGCTTGGTACCGATCTTGCGGGACAGCATCTGCGACGATGAGCCGGTAACGAATATCTTGATATCCTCGGTTTCACTACGCCCCCGAACCCAGCTTTCCCAACCGGGTACATTCTGCACCTCATCCATAAAAAGCCAGCATTTCCCTTCCGGCTGCACCCGCTCACGGTAGGTTCGATAGATCTGCTCAAGCAGTTCCACCGAATATTCGGAGGAGAACAGCGGCTCTTCCAGATTGACCCGCAGAATAGAGGTCGGTTGCAGATCACGTGCAAGCAGCTCCCTGATCACCTGCGCCATAAGGGTTGACTTGCCGCAGCGACGCACCCCTTTTAGGACAACAACTTCCTTGGAGTCAAGCTGCCCGAGACAGTTCGGGAGGAGATCCCTTTTGATGCCGGCATCGATGACACCAGTGGTCCAATATCGATTATAGGAGGAGAGAATCTCGTAAAGCTTGATCGTTTGCATGGCACACCACCGATATATTTGCTATTTAGACCAACATTACAACCGGTATATCGGTGAGTCAAACATTTATAGATTAAATTCTACTTTGTCTCATTCAAAACAGTAAATCTAAGCACCCTCAATCGCCCTTACATAAGGCGAGCGGGGAGGGGTTACCCACTTCCATAAAAGAAGGGGCGCTGCAATCAGCGCCCCTTCTTTATTCAAACATGGATAAGCTCTCTCCTGTGGGTTTATTCCTGATTATCAGCATCCCAAAGGACCAGATGCTGCTGCTGAATAATTTTCCGAAACGCCTCACTGGTTGCAGCCCAATCAACAAGATCAACCCTGATCGTCATATCAGACTCTGCAAACGCATCTTTGATTGTTGCCACCTGTTCCAATGACAACGGCTGCTCGGTTAGTATTGCCAGATCAAGGTCAGAGTAGGTCTTATACGTTCCAGTTACCCGTGATCCAAAGGCCCAGACGGTATTCTTTGACAGATACTGTCTGATAATACGTTTGACCTCGTTCCAGTCATCTAAACCAAGGGCAATGGGGGGAAGGGCTGTTTCTTCCATCAGTTGCACGACTCTACGGTTGTAAGCCGCTGGTACAGAAAACGCGCCTCTTCAAGAAAATCAGACGCCAGTGCATAAACCGCCTCAGCCTTACTACTGTCATAGGTATGGCTACTATCAGTACGAGCCTGACGATAGATCTTCCAACGCAGCCAGTCTGAACGCAGCAAGCCTTTTTCATTACCCAGACGGATCAAGTGCTGGAAAGTGCTGACATCGATCTCTTCCGGATTAGCAGCTACCGCTTCCAGATAACGCTTGAGCATTTTCCAGCTTATTTCATAGGTAAACTCAAAGCACTGAATAACCGAGTTGCGCAGTTGTTCAAACAGCTCAGGGTCCTGTTGCGCCGGTTCAGATGTTGCAAACCGGATACTTTTTTCAAGCTGGTTAATTGCACTTCCAAATGACGAATAATCAAGGGTCATTGTACTACTCCCTGACGCATAAATAACCTGCACACCGCAGCTCTCCTGATCCTAATTACAGGTATCCGCCCACACCTTGCACTGTTGCAGTTGCGGCTGTCAGTGAATCCATAACCGCCAGCTTCTCACCCCTGTGCCCCACACCTGACAGATACCGGCAAAGCGTCTACTTCTGCACATCCAGCAGCTCAACATCAAACAACAGGGTGGCGTTGGGCGGTATCACGCCGCCAGCACCTCTGGCGCCATACCCCAGGTTGGCAGGGATAACCAGCTTCCGTTTACCGCCGACCTTCATACCCATCACCCCCTCATCCCAGCCTTTGATAACCTGCCCAATACCGATGACGAAGCTGAACGGTTTTTTTCGATCCACCGAGCTGTCAAACTTGGTGCCGTTCTCCAGCGTACCGGTGTAGTGTACCTTAACCTGCTTGCCACTCGTTGGCGAGGCACCTTTGCCCACCACAACATCAACATACTTGAGTCCTGAATCGGTCGTCATCATTTTGTTCACCTTTGTTTCTGCAGCATGTACCGGCATCGCACACAAGATTGCAACAACAACTGCACTACTCAATTTGATCAGGTTACGCATCTGAACCGCCTTTCACAATAGTTTTGTCTGGATATACCAGTTACTACTTGATTTTTCCAACAGAACCGCAACCGCTTCAGCAGCACTTTCAGAATCTTGCCACACTAAAGCAGCAGATTTCTTCTGGTATGGTGTCGTACATCGGTTTGTTAAAAAGCAAGGCAGCACTGTAGCACCTACCGGCTGCCTTGCACAACCTGTCTTGGAGATGTAGAGTGTGCAGCTATAGTGTTACGTGCATAAAACGGGGAGTAAACAGATGACCACACCACGAGAAACATCGCTGTACAAGGTACTGCCCCTTGCATCAGACCTGAAGGTCCGCCGCCGCTATATGATTATCGATGAACCGATTGTAGGTAATTTCAGATTCGGCCTGCTGCTGGAAGACCTGGACATCATGGCCGAACAGGCAGCGCTGGGCTATGCCCGCAGCATCCACCCTGATGCCAAGGTGGTGACCGCTGCCATTGACAATATCATTGTACGCCATGTGGTTGACAATGACCGTGATATCCAGATTGACGCCCGGATCAACCATGTCGGCAGATCATCAATGGTGGTGGGGATGCGGGTGGAGCATGCTGGCGCCCCCTCCACCCATATCGCTTCCTGCTACTTTACCATGGTGGCCAGAGGTGGTGAATCTGCGGAGGAAAGCAGGGTGCTGCCGCCACTGGAATATCAGGAAGAGCTGGAAAAACACCGGGCAGAGAAATCGATGCAGGAGCGGGAACAGTATCGTCTGCAACAGGCTGCCCTGCAGGAACCGCCCAGCCGCGAGGAATATGAACTGCTGCATCAACTTCATACAGCCCAGGACCAGCCTGGTTTCAACGGAATCAAGGCGGATAGCCTGGTGGTGGAGTCCTGGGAGCGGATGTATCCTGAACAGGAGTATGTGCCCCACAGGATCTTTGGCGGTTATATCATCCGCAGGGCCTACGAACTGTCCTCCATGTGCGCTGAACAGATCGCTCCTGGCCGGGCCCTGATTGCTGCGGTTAACCGGATCAACTTCTTCCATCCGGTCAGGCTGGGGGACAAGCTGCACTATACCTGCCGGGTGGTCTACACCTGTGACAGCTTTGTCTGTGTTGAGGCAGGCATCGAACGGATCAGCCGGGACCGTAACAGCAAGGCGCTTTCAAACTCCTGTCTGTTTACCTTTGTCAACGTAGACAGCAGCCTGCAGCATCAGCCGGTGCCCGGCATCTATCCCACCACCTATGCCGAAGATGCCCGCTATCTGGCAGCCTTTCGCAGCCACAGGGCGATGGTTAAGCATTATGATCTGATCTGAACCGGAACCCTGTCGGACTTCGCGCCAATGTGTCTGGACGACAGATTTTTCGCCACGACTTCCTGAGCCCGACTGACTTCCGGGCTGATTTGCCATCGTGTAAGGCCGTATGCTATGCATAGAGTTAAGGGAGAAAGAGATGCACAAGCAGCTGCAACAAACCGTCAATGCACGCTATCATGAGCTTGATCCGCACAATCGGGTGCGACTGCCTGTAATCCTGGCATGGCTGCAGGAGGTTGGCGCAGAACATGCCCTGCAATTGGGCGTCGGGCTTAGACACCTGCGTAAAAGGGGATTGACCTGGGTTTTATCCCGGCTCTCCATTGAACTACTACGCCCGATTATCGGTACAGAACAGGTAACGATTACCACCTGGCCAGTGACCCGTGATGGTTTTTTCTCAATACGCGATTTTCTGTTCATCGACAAACAGGGGCAGACCATTGGTCGAGCCACCAGTTCATGGGCTGCACTGGATCTGAAAACACGTCGCCCGGTAAAGATCGATGAACATCTGCCTGACTATCCATTGCACCTGCAGCGGGCACTTGATGATCAGTTTGCAACACTTCCACTGCTTGAAGGATGCCAGACAGGGCTGCAACTTCCGGTTTTACGGTCTGACCTTGATATGAACAATCATGTAAATAATACGATCTATGCAGGCTGGGCACTGGAGGCGGTGCCGGAAGAGCTGATCAGGCGGGCAGTGCCAACCCTGATTGAGATAGGATTCAGAGCTGAGGCGCTCTACGGTGACAGCATACGTAGCTGCTGCGCACCAACTCCAGAAGATCCTGCAATCCTTATCCACAGGATCGAATCAGTTGAAGGCAACCGGGAACTCTGCAGACTACGCACGATCTGGAGGAACTTCGAGGCTAAGTCCTGATGACAGTATATCCATCAAATTGGTAGATGAACGCGTTTGATTTCAATCTTGGCGCCTCAGTTGCTGCACGACAACCGAATACTACCCGACTAAATCAATCCCAGCGTTGCAAGTTCGTGTAGAAGTTTTTTCCGATCAATCGGCTTTGTAATATAGGACGATGCTCCACATTCAAAAAAGGAGTTAAGGACCGTTTTGGAGGTAGTATCTGCCGAAATTATAATGACATTGGTTTCTAAATCAGGCGGCAAAACCTGGGCAGATTCAGCGCCACGTATTTGCTTCAATACATTAAGCCCGTTCATGCCGGGCATATTGATGTCCAGACAGATCAGGTCGTAATGGGTTCCTTCAAGATGACCTTTGTCAAAGCTGCAGAGAGCTTTCTCGCCATTTACCGCTATATCACAGACAAAGTACTCCTCAAGGATCACCTTCAGAATAAAACAGGTGGTAACATCATCATCTACGATCAAACATCTTTTTTTCATTCAATCCACCTGTAGCTTCAGCCATAAATTAACGACCATTGTATTCCATAACAAATTTTACAGAGTGCTGCAATCAACGATTCTCAAGAGTGTCTGGCCAGCACTAATTCCGATTTGCAATCAAGATGACTTGTATCCGTAGGGGCGAACGGCCGTTCGCCCAATCGTGTCGGGTTGTATCCGACACTAAAACAGTTGTTTTTGAGTCACCTTGATTGCAAAGGTGACTAAGACAACCGTTACGCCTCTTCCCCGCCGGTCAGGATAACTGCCACCCACTGCGCCAGTCGCATCAACTCTGCTACTGCTATCCGCTCCTCACAGGTATGGACCTTTTCATAGCCGCAGCAGAGTACTGCAGTAGGAATGCCCCGCTCATTCAAAAAATTGGCGTCCGAGCCGCCGCCAGTGGAGCGGTGACGCACGGTAAAGCCAAGACACCTGGCTGCTGCGCTGGCGCGGCGCACCGGATCACTGGCCGGGTCCAGCCGGTACGAACGGTAGTTGGAGCGGACATTGATCTCCACCTGCCCGCCCGCTGCACGGGCCGCCTCTTCCAGGGCCAGCTCCATTGCTGCCACCTGAACAGCCAAACGGGCCGGATCAGTGGAACGCACCTCAGCGCTGATTTCGCAACGATCAGACACGATATTGGTGGGCCCATCAGCCCGGATGCTGCCGATATTGGCAGTAGTCTCATCATCAATCCGCAGCAGCTTCATCCCTGCAATGGCCGAGGCTGCGATCTGGATGGCCGAAACCCCCTCCTGCGGGGCAATGCCGGCATGGGCAGCACGGCCTCGGATCACGGCAGACAGCCGCACCTGCTCCGGCGCCTTAACGACAACTTCCCCCACCGGACCACCTGCATCCAGCACAAAACCGCAACGGGAAACAATCCGGGATGCATCAAACTGCTCAATTCCTTGTAATGACAACTCTTCAGCCACGCTAAAGAGCATCTCCAACGGGGGGTGGGGCAGGCCTTGTTCCTGAACAGCCGCTATCCCCTCCAGCATGGCCGCCAGCCCGGCCACATCATCGGCACCCAGCACGGTACTGCCATCGCTGACAATATACTCACCCGCCAGCTGCGGCTTTACCCCGCAACCGGGGACCACCCGATCCATGTGGCCGGAAAACAGCAGCGCCTCACCAGGTCCCGTACCCGGCAGGGTGGCGTACAGGTTACCGGCGTTGCCGCCAAGCCGGGAACCGGCATCGTCCTCACACACCGTACAGCCCAGATCAGTCAGGAATCTGGTCAGCCGGTCCGCCATGGCCCGTTCCCGGGTTGGCTCCGCATCAATGCTACACAGCTCCATAAAGGTATTCAGCAGGCGTTTGGCGTTAATGTCAGATGTCATTGGGTAGTATCCGTCCTGATGAGGTCGTTGTTTATCAACATACAATGCAAGGGGCAGACTTGCCTTTTTGTCACGTTTTTCATATTCCCACGGGTTACCCTAGTTTTCAGAGCTCTTTGGGTTCCTGGATCGCTTCATTTCGCCGATAGTGACGGCCAGATTCGCTATCTGGTACAGATCTGTTCTTTTTTGCATCACTGAAGATCAACTCACCACGGGTGGTCACCTGCTCCTTCTCCAACCGGGAGGTGACACGCAGACCAGCAAGGTTGTTTTTCAAATATTCAAATGGTGGATCGTCTGACTGACGGTCCGAAAACAGAGCAAATATCTGAGACAACTTCAGTTCCAGCATGGAAAGAGCACCATTGCAACGTTCAAGCAGGCTGGCCGGCATGGCCGGACTGTCGGTCTTCTTTCGTTCCGTCAATCCAGTTACCACATCGCTGCTTGTCGAAATCGCAATATAGCTGTTGTTAGCAAGAAGATAGTAGCCGCTCCCTGAATTAATCCGGTATATCTTGCCGTCAAAACTGGCGTTCCTTGCTTCCGGCCCTTCCTGAAGCTTCCTGTGCAGAAGCTTCACCGCAACGCTGTCCGGCTTAACGCCAAATACGATGCTGCCCTCGGCCTTTGACTCGCCGAGGAAGAAGCGCGATGATTGGAGACCCGGATACTGCCGCCTCGTTGAATTTTCAGTGTTATTCCGCGATATACCTTCCAGAACAATGGCAATGTCACCGGTAAAGGAAGCTGCCAACTGTTCAATGTTCGACGTGGTCAGCTTCTCCACCATTTCATCGGCCTTCCGGTATTGTTCTGGATTTGCCAGGCGAAACCTTTCCTGAAGCGATGTAAATGGAATGTGACTGGCAAGGAATACCAGATACTTGTCGGCCGGTATGCTTTCCAGAAACTCCTTTGAAAGAGGAACACTTATCGACCTGATTTCAGCAAGCAGAGCAGCACCGCTGACGCGCGCATCAAAGGTCGCTTTCCCATTGACGAAGTTACAAGCGAAACCAAGGCTACTTCCCCGATAGACATCTTGATGATACGGGTAGTTTTTCATCAGGGCCGACAGATCAGGCTGATTGACGACCCTTTCCAGATCAACGCTGATCAGACAGTCATCCGTGCCCTCAAGCCATCTCTTTTTCAGCGGATCACCAACAATGCTTTCCTCTTTTTTCATGGACATGATCGCTAGTGCCCGCTGCTTACCCCTGCCTTTGGTGCCACCGGGATAGATCAGGGCAAAGGATTTGTTCCAGTAGAGGTAGGAGCCATCCTCAAGCTTGAGGATTGAAACACCGGCCTCAGTTGCTACTGTGCCCGGCCTTAACTTTTGCAGGAATTCGGCAAAGCGGCTCTGGTTCCTGATACCGAACAGAACGCCGGTACTGGAGCGGTTCCCATCATGGGTTTCGGTGAAAGCATAGACATCTTCAGCCAGATCAATACCGCTCTCCTTAACCGGATTTGCCAACAGTTCATCAAAGCGAGGGTACAACCGGCCACCGAACTCCAACAGCTTCTTGTAGACCGGATCGTCGGTGGCTCCTTTCAGCCCTGACTTCAGGAAGATCGAAGCGATGTTGCTGCGTGTTACGGTAATTGCTGATTTGGGGATATGTTTCGCATGGGCTGGCTGGATATGAAAGAAGAGTTTGCAGGCGCTGACAAGCTCCGGCATGTAGATCAGGCCTGCTACCACCAGCAGGCCGATAACGGCCCATACGATTTTAGAGGAACGGTAGTTCGTCTGTATCCGGGACTCAGTGCCAACAGGCGGGATTAACTCTTTGATGCGCTGTTTCTCGGCATATTTTGCGAAAATGAGATGGCAGTGAATACAGGTATCGGACACAGCCTGCCCTGTGCCGCATTGCGGACAGAAAAACTCCGGCTCCGGTATGGAGACAGACTCTCGGGAAACCTGAAATTTGACCTGGCAGTTCCGACAGGTTACGGTTACACCGCCAGCCGGTATCTTCTCATCCGGCACCTCTGCGCTCCACTGACAACCGGGGCAGGTAATCTTCATGGCCTCACCTTAACTGAATTTTAATTACGAGGTCAGCTTACCTACCTTTTTCATGCTGCCTTGAACAGCCTTTTTTTCAACAACAGGCTTGGCAAAGCAGTTCATCGAAAGACCTCATGGGGTCAGGCTTGCCTTTCTGCCATGGTGGTTGTAGGTTTCGCTGGTGCCGAGGGTGTCGGTTATGCCGGTGAGACCTGGAGATTACCTGACCATTGCAATATGCATAAACATGTGTATAGTTATGCTATGCGATTCACATGGGATGAAAAAAAGCGGATCAGTAATATCAAGAAGCACGGCATTGATTTTGCCCGTGCTGCTGAAATATTTGCCGGTCCAACATTCACTTGGGAAGACATCAGATTTGATTATGGAGAACAACGGTGGATCACCATGGGGTTGTATGGTTCACTGGTAGTGGTTCTGGTCGCACATACGGAAACAGAGGAGGAAATTCATGTCATCTCAATCAGAAAAGCAGATAAAGACGAACAGGCGCTCTTCTACAACAATATCTGATGATGCGCCCAAGGTGACGCAGGCAATGCTTGATGGCGCCAGGTTTCGGGTAGGCCTGAAGGATGCCCCACGCAAGCAGAGGGTTAATATCATGCTGGATACTGCCGTTGTAGCTGCATTCAAAATTAAAGCCGGTGATCGGGGTTACCAAACCCTGATCAATGAAGCCTTAAAGCAGTATCTCAGCCAAAATCTGCTTGAGGACACCTTAAGGCGTATTCTGCGGGAAGAACTGACTCACGCGCACTAATACCACCCCCCAGTTAAAGAAAAAAGCCGCAGCCGGAAGCAATTCCGGGGCGGCTTGTTTATTGGTGGTGGCGGAAAAGCAGGGTTACTGCGGGCGGGGGCAGGAAAATAAATCTGCCCCGTTTTTTTAACAATTTTTTTCCTTGTTACACACTTAACGTTGTGAGAGATTTAAACAGACATTTCAAAGAGTCGAAATCAGGAGAAGATGCTGCGTTACGGCTCATTGCGTGTTAAAGATAGCAGCGGCCTTTTGCAGTTCCCCCCGGTCGCATTTTTAACGGGCAGATACCATTGACACAAAGAGAGAACGACATGAAAAGATTTTCAAAAACTTGGCTCGTTACGGTCGTTTGCGTAGCCTTGGCTATGGGCTTTCTGTCTGGACGTTTCTTCACAAACGACAAACTTACGGCCCCGCAGATCAAAATCATATCAGAGTGCTCCGCCGCGACAAGCTCCTACATTTGCACTGATTCTATGGGTGCGCAAAACATACGCCAGTCCTGCCAAGATATGTGTCAACAACAATTCCAATCGGCGCTGCCAGGTCAAATGAGTAGTTGTAATGATGGCTGTCAAAAATACTACAACTTACTTTGGCAAAAAGGAAAAGTAATCACTCAATAGCACGAGCGCTATTTCTTGGGATTATTAGTTTGCATTCGAGAACTTATGCAGTTCCCAACTCAAAGTGTTCTCTTCGTTGGCCCTTTGGCTTCGCTCAGGACACGCTCGTCTGTCAGCTCCTCAACGTACTGCCTGTACGCCTTCGTTGCCTCAATCCTCGCCGGAATAGCAGAAAATCAAGCCAGCCCTCAAAGATTCACATCTCTGTACCGAGATAAGATCGCTAACACCGCCTCACGTATCGCCACGGCCGCCTTGAGCGATTCTGATGCGTCATCACCATCCGCTGACATACCCGGATACCTGACCTCAACAGCCATTGCCGATAAAATTCTAGCATACCGCAGTATCCGCTCCAGATCAGGAAATTGACCAATCAGAAGGTTCACCAACGCCTCAAGATCATGAATGTGGGGAACCCGCACCCCAATCTCAACCATAATCGCTTTCAGGTATTTTTCTGCAGATTGCTGGGCATGGACACAGACCGCGTCATAGTTGGGCTCATCCTCTACCGCAATCTCCCGCTGTGCAGTGGCAAGATCGGCAGCAGCCTTGGCGGTCCACTCCACGGTCTCAGGCTTCATACAACACCGTGCCCCGTGTAATAATCTCTGTCAGAAGCATATCATGTTTTAACAGGCGTTCTTGAAGTTGCTCCGGTGTACGAACTATCAGATCAAGGGGAATAGTGGGTTTAATACGATCCCTGATTTCTACGGCAAAACGCCACGGCTTTCCCTCAAACGTTGTAACCACCAGCAGATCAACATCCGACTCTTCAGACGGCGTCCCCCAGGAATGGGAACCGAACAGAATGATCTTTTGGGGTGAGAACTCCCGGCGAATCTGCTCTGAAAGCTGTCGAATATCTGCTGTTGTTGCCATAGCAATCTCCTGACATGCTCATACCATAAACAAAGGGGCGCTGCAATCAACGCCCCTCCCTGTTCTATCTACTTCAGGTTTTTCTTGATCCTCTCCACCGCCTCAATCACATTCTCGCGATGGCCGAAGGCCGACAAGCGGAAGAACCCTTCGCCGCTGGGGCCGAAGCCGGAGCCGGGGGTACCGACCACGTTACATTCGTTCAGCAGCTTGTCAAAAAAGTCCCAGCTGCTCATACCACCGGGGGTTTTAAGCCAGATGTAGGGGGCATCCACACCACCGTAGCAGGTGACTCCAATCTCTTTCAGGCCTTCACGGATGATCCGGGCGTTTTCCATGTAATAGTCGATGATCTCTTTGGTCTGTGCCCAACCTTCGTCGCTGTAAACCGCAGCAGCAGCCTTCTGGACCGGATAGGAAGCGCCGTTGAACTTGGTGGTGGTGCGACGCAGCCAGAGCTTGTTGAAACTGTACTTTTCTCCGCTGGCAGTGGTGCCCATCACCTCTTCCGGCACTACGACAAGGCCGCAACGCACGCCGGTAAAGCCAGCGGTTTTAGAGAAGGAGCGGAACTCGATGGCGCACTTCTTGGCCCCTTCGATCTCGTAGATGGAATGGGGGATCTCGGGGTTGGTAATAAAGGCCTCATAGGCAGCATCAAAGAAGATGATGGCATCGTTGGCATTGGCGTAATCAACCCACTTCTTCAACTCGGTCTTGCTGGCCACAGTGCCGGTGGGGTTGTTGGGGAAGCAAAGATAGATGATGTCCACTTTCTGGGTGGGCAGCGAGGGGATGAAATTGTTGGCCTCGTTACAGGGCAGGTAGACGATGTTCTGGTAGTAGCCCTTTTCATCTGCCTCTCCAGTGCGGCCGATCATGACGTTGGTGTCGTTGTAGACCGGATAGACCGGGTCGCCGATGGCAACCACGTTGTCCAGGGCAAAGATGTCCAGAATGTTTGCGCAGTCGCACTTGGAACCGTCAGAGATAAACATCTCTTCAGTCTTGAGATCAACACCCAGCGGCTTGTAGGATTTCTCGATAATGGCATTGATCAACCAGTCATAGCCCTGCTCCGGGCCGTAGCCAGCAAACTGGTCGGTGGTGGCCAGATCATCCACTGCGGCATGAAACGCCTTCAGTACAGCCGGTGCCAGTGGGCGGGTCACATCGCCGATACCCAGGCGGATAACCTTGGCACTTGGGTTGGCAGCGGTAAACTCACGCACACGACGGCCGATTTCAGGGAACAGGTAACCAGCTTTAAGTTTCAGATAGTTGTCATTAATTTTTGCCATTACGAAAAAACCTCCAGATATCAATAATTATTGTTCAAGCTGTTCAACATCAGCTAAATCTTTGAGACGCCCGGTAGCCCTTTTGTTGGTCTTGAGATCCTCAAGGTCAATGAAAGGGATCGTGAAATTTTCATATGCAACAAGATGTTTGCGCTGGAAACAGTCGCTGAATAAAACGCCATCAATTGAAGTGAGAATATCAACCCGGTAGGGTGGGTAGCCAAGCTGAACAATGGCTCCCTCGTGGGAAAAGTCTGCCTCTGAAAGCTGCAGTTCACCAAAACCAAACTCTTTCAGTGCATTCAGAAGTGCCGATGCATTTTCAGGAGTTGCGTGTACCCACAAATCAATATCGCCGGTTGCCCGGACATAGCCATACAGGATGGTGGCATAGCCGCCAACGACCAGATACTCAACGTGGTTGTCGTTGAGTAACTGTAACAACTCTTTGAAGTCTTGGCTCAATATCATCTGCTATCCCGTAGAAACCTCGAATCAGACGCTCACCTGCAATCAGGCGCTCAAGCTCGCTTTTACCGAGCCAGTACTCCCGATCACCCTTGTCATCCTTCATGTTGATGATCCGAACGACCTTTTCCATTATCTGCTCCTACTTCAGCCCCAGCACATCCTGCATATCGTACAGCCCAGGCTGCTTGCCCACAATCCACTTGGCGGCACGGATACTGCCACGTGAGAACATGTCGCGACTCATAGCACGGTGGGAGATCTCAATCCGCTCCCCCATGCCGATGAAGTAGACGGTATGTTCGCCAACAATGTCGCCACCCCGCACGGTCTGCATGCCGATCTCGTCCTTGGTCCGCTCGCCGCAGATCCCTTCGCGGTGGTAGTTGGCCACCTGGTTGTAATCGCGGCCAAGCGCCTCGGCCACCACCTCGCCCATCCGCACGGCAGTGCCGCTGGGGGAGTCTTTTTTCTTGTTGTGGTGCAGCTCCACGATCTCCACATCAAAGTCATCACCCAGGGTCTTGGCCAGATCCTTGAGCATCTTGAAGCAGACGTTGACACCAACCGACATATTGGGGGCCAGCACCGCCGGGATATCCTTGGCCAGTTCAGCAGCAAGAACACGTTCCTCCGGGGTGAAGCCGGTGGAACCGATCACGATTGATTTCTTCTTCAGACCGCAGACCTCAAGATTCTTGAGCGAGATCTTGGGGGTGGTGAAATCGATCAGCACATCACATCCCTCAACCACAGCGTTCAGGTCGTCGGAGATGGCAACGCCCAGCTGGCCGCAACCGGCAATCAGACCGGCATCCTGGCCGACCTGGGGATGACCGGGTCGCTCAAGCGCACCGGAAATAGTGCAACCTGCCTCAACAGCAGCGACAAGAATACGTTGGCCCATACGACCGGCAGCACCACAGACAGCTATCTTAATCATAACGAAATACCCTCAAAAATATCTTCCTGCTGCAGTACGCAGCTGACACTCTCCAAACGGACAGTCATATTACCAGGAAAATCATGCAACACCCATTCGTTGGCCTGATTCTTCCGGTACAGCCAAATCTTAACCCGCTCAGGGTCAACCAGCACATACTCCTTAAACTCCAGGATGAGCCGATAACACTCAAACTTCATCCCCATATCGTAGCTGGCGGTTGATTCGGAAAGCACTTCAACAATCAGGGCTGGATGTTCCAGATAGAGATCAGCCCGTTTATCCCGTTCATCACAACTAACCATAATGTCAGGGTAGAAGAAGGCATCTACCGCATCAATCTGGAGTTTCATGTCAGATATGTGAGGACGGCAGGGCTTGCCTTTCAATTGCTGGTGCAATGCAGAAAAAATGTTTCCGGCAACGACTGCGTGAACCTGCCGAACACCAACCATGCAAAACACCTCTCCCGCCAGATATTCATGCTTGTCCTGCTGGTTAGCTTCCCAGGCCAAATATTCTTCCCTGTTGAAATGAAGGTGTTCCGCTGCCTGTGGCATGGCTGCCTCCGCTAGATCAGCTTGTACTCTCTCATTATTGCAGCGAGTTTTTCTTTGTTTCCAGCACTCATCGGAGCCAGCGGCAGACGTACCTCATCGGAGCACTTGCCCATCAGCCCCAGGGCGGTCTTGACCGGTACCGGGTTGCTCTCTATGAACATGGCGTTGCTGATCTTGAGGGTATCCAGGTGCAGTTTACGGGCAGTTACCAGGTCACCGGCAATGTAGGCGTCAGTCAGGTCACCCACTGCCTTGGGCATGATGTTGGCCAGTACGGAGATAACACCTTTGGCACCGCAGGCCATCATCGGGAAGGTGATAAAATCGTCGCCGGACAGCACATCTATCTGATCGCCACAGAGGGCCATGACTTCCGAGGCCTGCTGCAGAGAGCCGGTGGCCTCTTTGATCGCTACGATGTTCTTGATCACAGCCAGACGGGCTACCGTCTCAGGCAGCAGGTTGACGCCGGTACGCCCCGGTACGTTGTACAGGATCTGCGGGATGGCAACACCTTCCGCCACAGCCTTGTAATGCAGGAACAGCCCTTCCTGGGTCGGTTTATTGTAGTAAGGGGTTACCAACAGGCAGCCATCCACACCAGCCTCTTTGGCCAGCTGGGTCAACTCAATCGCCTCGGCGGTTGAGTTGGAGCCGGTACCGGCAATAACCGGAACCCTCTTGTTAACCTGCTCTACCACGGTCTTGATCACCAGCATATGCTCGTCATAGTCCAGCGTTGAGGCCTCTCCGGTGGTACCGCAGGGCACAATGGCGTCGGTGCCGCCCTCAATCTGAAATTCAACCAGCTCACGCAACTTTTCAACATCTACGCCACCGTTAGTAAACGGTGTAACAATGGCAACAATACTTCCTTTAAACATGACAGCCTCCCATGGCTAAATAAAAACTATTGGTACAAACGTACCATTCTATGTAATTGCAAAATTATCCGGCAACACCGTCACGTTTGGTTACCAGCTGGCAAGCCAGCTGGTAACAGGCCTCCACATGCTGATTACCGATATAGCGCATTGCACTGATACTGATGGCTGCTGCAGCCGCCTGTCCCACCAGCGGCACAAAACGGGCCACACTTTTAATGCCCATCCGAACCCCCATTTTAGTAACCAGCGAGGTTACCAGATTGGCGGTAACCGCCTTGCCGATCAACGTGGAGCCCAGACGTTTTGCCAGATCAAAGGCAATAATCTTCAGTTCTGGACGTAACTCCTCCACCTGCTCAGGAGATAACCCGAAACGTCTATTGATTCGGGGTAGCAGCTGCATCAGCATCCCCACATCGGCCACCAGATCGCTACCGGGCAACGGAACCAATACTGCCGCACCTGAGACCAGTGCACGCCTGTTCACCATTGTACGGCAGTCGTTACGCGCCTGCTCAATCTCGTCTGGTGTGGCTGTGGTCAGATCAAGGCACATGGCCTACCCCTTAACTAAGTACATTCTTTAACCGGAATGATCAGTTCCTTCACTTCCGGTCTTCACTACAGGTCACGATTGAATTATCTTACCGCAAGATCGGCATACATAATGAGCTAATACACTGAAAACGGTACGGTATATAAAAAGTGGAAATTTTTAACACAGCACCCGGGAAAAGTCAAAACGTGTTTATACGATTGATAAATGCGATCAGCAGACCGTAGTGGAAATGATTGAAAGGAAAGCTGATTCTTGGGAGTAACACCAGTTCTGGCTCATCATCTTCACAGTCAAGCGCTTCACAACAGACAATCCGCCCACCTTGCAGGATCAGCTCCGGAAACTCCTGCTCCAGAATATCGAGCTGGTGTGGCTGTAACTCCTTAGTAAGCCGGACCACTGCCAGATCATCATAAAAACGGATCGAGTGATAATTTTTGTAAAAACCTTCGATTACCGCTGCAGCTTCCTGTTCATCCTTGGTAATGGTAAAGATTGAAAAATCCTCTCCCGAGATCAATCCTTTGGCCAGCAACTGTTCTTTGACAAAATCAAAAAACTGCTCCCAGAATCCATCTTCATCATCCACCAGCACCAGTGGTTTGGGAGATGTCTTGCCTGTTTGCACCAGGGTAAAGACCTCCATTGCCTCATCCAGTGTACCGAAACCGCCAGGAAAAACCGCCACCGCATCAGCCTCTTTTACAAAGGCGACTTTGCGGTTAAAGAAATATTTATACGTTACCAGCCGGGAGGTATTCTGCATGACCGGGTTGGCACTCTGCTCAAACGGCAGCTTGATATTGACGGCAAAGGAGTTTTCACTACCTGCCCCTTCATTACCCGCATGCATGATGCCGGGACCACCGCCGGTAATGATCATCCAGTTATGCGCTGCCAGCAAACGGCTAAAACGGATACAGGTCTGGTAAATCGGCTCTTCCGGTCGGGTACGGGCTGAGCCGAAGATGGTCACTTTTTTTCTGTTGCGATAGGGGCCAAAGACACGGGCGGTATAACGCATCTCCCGCAGGGTACGGTTAATCAACTTAAGATCAGGTAGATAGGCGTTTTCCTGTCCAATTTTAAGTGACGAGATGATCAGTTCACGCACCAGATGCGCATGACTGATACCTCCGGCAGCAGAAACCAGCCGGTCAATCAGCTTGTCAATTTCTTCG
>Ga0209373_10002730_pt1 | contig 17140 bp, 28 predicted proteins | sample Higcelweek5metaG_FD_187173 | JGI IMG/M metagenome (GOLD analysis project Ga0209373, IMG submission 187173) | Freshwater pond sediment microbial communities from the University of Edinburgh, under environmental carbon perturbations - High... | ecosystem: Environmental > Aquatic > Freshwater >... | reverse complement strand
CGCTCCGATCTCCATGGACGAAGGCTTGCGCTTCGCCATCCGTGAAGGCGGTCGCACCGTCGGCGCCGGCGTCGTGTCGAAGATCGTCAAGTAAGTCGACGCGACGACGCATTACAGCAATGTGGAGGAGCCGGCCCGAAAGTGCTTGGGGCCGGCTCCTTCTTTGGGTATAAACCCTGCTCTTTTTGGGGTCTAGGACATGGACAATCAGAATATCCGGATCCGCCTGAAGGCGTTTGATCATCGCGTGCTCGATCAAAGCACCAGCGAGATCGTCAACACCGCAAAGCGGACCGGTGCGCGCGTCCGCGGTCCGATTCCGCTGCCCACGCAGTTGGAAAAGTTCACGGTCAACCGCAGCCCGCACATCGACAAGAAGTCGCGGGAGCAGTTCGAAATCCGCACCCACAAGCGTTTGCTCGACATTGTCGATCCGACGCCGCAGACCGTGGATGCGCTTATGAAGCTTGATCTGGCCGCCGGCGTCGACGTCGAAATCAAGCTGTAAGAGTAAAGTACCTGGTTTTGTGCGTACGGGACCTCTCCCGATCCTGAGGATGTCCCGAGTGAGGAGAAAACAGATGCGATCCGGATTGATCGCGCAGAAGGTCGGCATGACCCGCGTCTTCACCGATGAAGGCGAAAGCGTGCCGGTAACTGTGCTGAAGCTGGACCAGGTCCAGGTCGTTGCCCACAAGACGGAAGAGAAGGATGGCTATACCGCTCTCCAACTCGGTGCCGTCAAGGCCAAGGTGAAAAACGTCGCCAAGGCCCAGCGTGAGGTGTTCGCCCGGGCCAAGGTCGAGCCGAAGAAGAAGCTCGTTGAATTTCGTGTCGAGCCCGCCAACCTGATCGAGGTCGGTGCGGAGTTGACGGCGGATCATTTCGTTGTCGGCCAGTTCGTTGATGTGCAGGGTACGTCCCTCGGCAAGGGTTTCGCCGGTGGTATGAAGCGCTGGAATTTCGGTGGTCTGCGCGCGACTCACGGTGTTTCCGTGTCGCACCGCTCCATCGGTTCCACCGGCGGTCGCCAGGATCCCGGTAAGACCTTCAAGAACAAGAAGATGCCTGGTCACCTCGGTTCCGAGACCGTGACCGTGCAGAATCTGAAGGTCGTTTCGGTCGATGCTGAGCGTGGCCTCATCCTGGTCAAGGGCGCTGTCCCGGGCCATGAGGGCGCTTTTGTCCTGGTCAAGGATGCCGTCAAGAAGAAGCTGCCCGAGGGTGTGCCGTTCCCCGGCGCTTTCCGTGCCCCGGCGGTCGAAGCTCCTGCGGCGCAGGAGGGCTGATAAATGAAGACGTCCATCAAGAATCTGAACAACGAGACCGTTGGTGAGATCGAGCTGTCGGAAGACGTGTTCGGCCTGCCGGCTCGTCAGGACATCCTGGCCCGCATGGTGCTGTGGCAGCTTGCCAAGCGCCGCGCTGGTACGCACAAGACCAAGGGCATTTCCGACATTTCCGGCACCACGAAGAAGCCGTGGCGCCAGAAGGGCACTGGCCGTGCCCGTCAGGGTAGTCTGCGTTCGCCGCAGTTCCGTGGTGGCGCGCGTATTTTCGGGCCGGTCGTTCGTTCCCACGAACATGATCTGACCAAGAAAGTTCGCAAGCTGGCTCTGAAGACCGCCTTGTCGGTCAAGGCTGCCGAAGGCAAGCTGATCGTTCTGGAGAGCGCTGTTACTGAAACGCACAAGACCAAGGTGCTTTTCGGCCAGTTGCAGGCCCTGGGTCTGAACTCCGCTCTGATCATCGATGGTGCGAACCTGAACGAGCAGTTTATCCGCGCCGCTCGCAACATCCCGCTCATCGATGTGCTGCCGGAGCAGGGCGCCAACGTGTACGACATTCTGCGCAGGGACGTTCTCGTCCTGACGCGCAATGCCGTCGAGCAGCTGGAGGCTCGCCTGAAATGAGCACTGCCAAGAAGACGATTGTCTCGGCCGAGCGCATGTACGATCTGATCGTTGCGCCCGTGATTACCGAGAAGGCCACTATGGGCTCCGAGCATAACCAGGTCACCTTCAAGGTGCGTCTGGATGCGAAGAAGCCGGAAATCAAGGCCGCGATCGAAGGCCTGTTCAAGGTGAAGGTTACGGCGGTGAATACCGTCGTGGTCAAGGGTAAGACCAAGCGCTTCAAGGGAACGATCGGTCGCCGGTCGGACTACAAGAAGGCCGTGGTCACCCTCGCCGAGGGCAGCACGATCGACGTGACCACCGGGGTGTGAGGACAGAGCGATGGCACTGAAGACTTTCCGTCCCATTACGCCGAGCCTCCGCCAGTTGGTTATGGTGGATCGCTCCGAGCTGTATAAGGGCAAGCCCGTCAAGATGCTGACCGAGGGTCTTTCCTCCTCGGGCGGTCGTAACAACACCGGTCGTATCACCGCTCGCCGTATCGGTGGCGGTCATAAGCGCACCTACCGTATCGTCGACTTCAAGCGTCGCAAGTTCGACGTGCCGGCGACGGTGGAGCGTCTGGAGTACGATCCCAACCGTACCGGCTTCATCGCTCTGGTGAAGTATGAGGACGGCACGCTCTCCTACATTCTGGCTCCGCAGCGCCTGAAGGCCGGTGATGTGATCATCGCCGGTGAGAAGGTTGACGTGAAGCCCGGCAACGCCATGCCGCTGAAGAACATCCCCGTTGGCACGATCGTGCACAATGTGGAGCTCAAGGCAGGCAAGGGCGGTCAGCTGGCGCGTTCTGCTGGTACCTATCTGCAGCTGGTCGGTCGCGACCAGGGCTATGCGCAGTTGAAGCTGCCCTCGGGCGAGCTGCGCATGGTTCGCGGCGAGTGCATGGCTACGATCGGCGCCGTCTCCAATCCTGACCAGTCCAACACTGTGATCGCCAAGGCTGGTCGTAACCGTTGGCTGGGCAAGCGTCCGTCGGTTCGTGGTGTTGCCATGAACCCGATCGACCACCCGCATGGTGGTGGTGAAGGCCGCACGTCGGGTGGTCGTCATCCGGTCACCCCCTGGGGCAAGCCGACCAAGGGCAAGAAGACGCGTCAGAACAAGGCCACGGATAAGCTCATTATCCGTCGTCGCGCTAAGTAAGGAGTGCTGCCGTGACTCGTTCCGTTTGGAAGGGGCCGTTCGTAGACGGCTACCTGTTGAAGAAGGCAGACAAGGCGCGTGCGTCCGGCCGCAACGAGATCATCAAGATCTGGTCGCGTCGTTCCACCATTCTGCCGCATTTCGTTGGTCTGACCTTTGGCGTCTACAATGGCCAGAAGTTCCTGCCGGTGCTGGTGACTGAGAATATGATCGGTCACAAGTTCGGTGAGTTCTCGCCGACCCGGACGTTCTATGGCCACGCGGCCGACAAGAAGGCGAAGAGGAAGTAATCATGGGCAAGCCTGCTGCAGAGCGGCGCCTCAGCGAGACTGAGGCCAAGGCGTTCGGCGGAATGATCCGCACGAGCCCGCAGAAGCTGAACCTGGTTGCACAGCTGATCCGTGGAAAGTCCGCTGGTGAAGCCGTCGCCCTTCTTACATTCTCCAAGCGCCGCATCGCCGGTGAGGTGAAGAAGGTTCTCCAGTCCGCGATCGCGAACGCCGAGAACAACCACCAGCTGGATGTTGATCGTCTTTTCGTGTCGCACGCGACTGTGGGTAAGGCCCTGGTCATGAAGCGTTTCCATGCCCGCGCTCGCGGTCGTGGTGCTCGCGTCGAAAAGCTGTTCAGCAACCTGACCGTGATCGTTCGTGAGCGCGTCGAGGAGAAGGCCGGGGAGGCCGCTGAGTAATGGGTCAGAAAGTCAATCCGATCGGCCTTCGCGTCGGTATCAACCGCACCTGGGACAGCCGCTGGTTCGCTGATCGCGACTATGCAAAGCTGCTGCACCAGGATCTGCGTCTGCGCAAGTATCTGCAGGCCCGCCTGCAGGCCGCTGGCGTCAGCCGCGTGGTGATCGAGCGTCCGGCCAAGAAGGCCCGCGTGACCATTCACACCGCCCGTCCGGGCGTGGTGATCGGCAAGAAGGGTGCAGATATTGAAAAGCTGCGCTCCGAACTGTCGAAGATGGCCGGTTCTGAGGTGAATCTGAATATCGTCGAGATCCGCAAGCCGGAACTGGACGCTCGTCTGATCGCCGAGAACATCGCCAGCCAGCTGGAACGCCGCGTCGCTTTCCGCCGCGCCATGAAGCGCGCCGTGCAATCGGCCATGCGTCTGGGTGCCCAGGGTATTCGTATCAACTGCTCCGGTCGTTTGGGTGGGGCTGAGATTGCGCGTATTGAGTGGTACCGTGAAGGTCGCGTGCCGCTGCACACGCTGCGCGCCGACATCGATTACGGTGTTGGTACCGCGATGACCACCTACGGCACCTGCGGTGTCAAGGTTTGGGTGTTCAAGGGCGAAGTCCTGGCTCACGATCCGATGGCGCAGGACAAGCGCGCCGCGGATCAGACCTCGGCCCGCTGAGACGTCCGGATACTGGCAGGGATATAGAGAAGGCTACATGCCATGCTGAGTCCGAAGCGTACCAAGTACCGCAAGGCGCACAAGGGCCGTATTCACGGCGCGTCTAAGGGCGGCACCACGCTGAATTTCGGCGCTTTCGGCTTGAAAGCTGTCGAGCCGGCGCGTATTACGGCACGTCAGATCGAATCTGCGCGTCGCGCTATCACCCGTCACCTGCGCCGTCAGGGTCGCGTGTGGATCCGGATTTTCCCGGATCTGCCCGTGTCGTCCAAGCCGGCGGAAGTGCGAATGGGTTCCGGTAAGGGTTCGCCCGAGTTCTGGGCTGCCCGCGTTGCGCCGGGGCGTATAATGTTTGAACTCGACGGTGTGCCGGCGGATCTCGCCAAGCGCGCCTTCGAACTGGCAGCTGCGAAGCTGCCGATCAAGGTGCGGATGGTCACCCGTCTGGGTGAAGGGGGTGAGGCATGACGAAGGCTACCGACCTTCGGGCCAAGAGCGCTGACGAGCTGAACGATCAGCTTCTCTCGCTCAAGAAGGAACAGTTCAACCTGCGTTTCCAGAAGGCCTCCGGCCAACTGGAGAATACGGCGCGGGTTCGTGTGGTGCGTCGCGATATCGCGCGCATCAAGACCATTTTGGGCCAGCAGACCTCGTCTGCTGGCGCCGCGTCCTAAGGGAGGGGTTACAAGATGCCCCGTCGCGTCCTGCAGGGTACCGTGGTGTCCGACAAGGCTGACAAGACCGTCACTGTACTGGTCGAGCGCCGCGTTATGCACCCCGTGTATAAGAAGTTCATCAAGCAGTCGAAGAAGTACGCTGCTCACGACGAAACGAACAGCGTCAAGATCGGGGACACTGTCCAGATCGAGGAATGCCGTCCGATTTCGAAGTCCAAGCGGTGGACCGTGCTGGCGACTCCGGTCGCCGACAACGGCTGATTGAACCCGGCGGCTTCGGCCGCCGGTCTTCATTGGCCAAAACAGCTGAATGCATAAGGAAGATATTCCATGATTCAGATGCAAACCAACCTGGAGGTCGCCGATAACAGCGGCGCGCGCCGGGTGCAGTGCATCAAGGTGCTAGGCGGCGCAGGGCGTCGCTTCGCCGCCATCGGCGACGTGATCGTCGTGTCGGTTAAGGAAGCGATTCCGCGCGGTCGCGTTAAGAAGGGTGACGTGCATCGCGCCGTTATCGTTCGCACCGCCAAGGAACTTCGTCGTGAAGACGGTTCCGTCATCCGCTTCGACCGCAATGCCGCCGTGCTGATCAACAAGCAGGGTGAGCCGATCGGTACCCGTATCTTCGGGCCGGTCACTCGTGAGCTGCGCGGTAAGAAGTTCATGAAGATCATTTCGCTGGCGCCGGAGGTGCTCTGATGGCTGCGAAGATCCGCAAGAATGACCGTGTCGTTGTCATCGCTGGCAAGGACAAGGGCAAGACGGGCGAAGTCATCGAAGTGCTGCCGACCGAGGGTCGTGTCAAGGTGCGCGGTGTCAACCTGGTGAAGAAACACCAGCGTCAGACGCCGATGCAGCAGGGCGGCATTGTCGAGATGGAAGCTGCGTTGGACGTGTCCAATGTTGCCCACATCGACCCGAAGACCAACAAGCCGACCCGCGTCGGCTTCCGGACCCTGGAGGACGGCCGCAAGGTCCGTTTCGCCAAGGCTTCCGGCGAAGTGATCGACCAGTGAGGCGCACAATGGCTGCCCGTCTGAAGGAACAGTACGATACGGTCATCCGGGGCAAGTTGAAGGCGGAGTTTAACTACGCCAACGACATGCAGATTCCGAGCCTGGAAAAGATCGTTATCAACATGGGTGTCGGCGAAGCCGCCGGCGACAGCAAGAAGGTGAACGCCGCTGCCGCTGAGCTGGCTGCGATCACCGGTCAGAAGCCCGTGATCACCAAGGCCCGTAAGTCCATCGCGCAGTTCAAGCTGCGTGAAGGCATGCCCATCGGCTGCAAGGTGACTCTGCGCCGTGACCGCATGTACGAGTTCCTGGACCGTCTGGTCACCATCGCGCTGCCCCGGGTCCGCGACTTCCGCGGTATTCCGGCGACCAGCTTCGATGGCCGGGGGAACTACGCCATGGGTCTGAAGGAACAGATCATTTTCCCGGAAATCGATTACGACAAGATCGATGAAATCCGTGGCATGGACATCATCTTCGTGACGACGGCAGAGACCGACAAGGAAGCCAAGGCTCTCTTGAAGGCTTTCCAGATGCCGTTCATCGGGGAGGCGGGGAATCATGGCTAAGAAAAGCTCTGTCGAGAAGAACAAGCGTCGCATCGAATTGGCTGCGAAGCACCGTGAGAAGCGCGCTGCCCTCAAGGCAACCGCCCGCAACCGTGATCTGCCCGATGACGAGCGTTTTGCGGCCGTGCTGAAGCTGGCGCAGTTGCCCCGCAATGGCAGCCGCACCCGCGTCCGGAATCGTTGCGAATTGACGGGGCGTCCGCGCGCCTTCTATCGCAAGTTCCGTCTCTGCCGCGTCGCCCTGCGTGATCTTGCCAGTAATGGCCAGATCCCGGGCATGACCAAGTCCAGCTGGTAAGGAGGGTCGGGTAATGAATCTGAGCGATCCCCTGGGCGATATGCTGACCCGTATCCGTAACGGTCAGAAAGCCCGCATGTCGGTCGTTAGCAGCCCGGCCTCCAAGCTCCGCACCAATGTGCTGGAAGTTTTGAAGCGCGAAGGCTACATCCGCGGTTATTCCGTTGAGGATGTGAAGCCCGGTGTGCGCAATCTGCGCATCGAGCTTAAGTACCACGAAGGTGAGCCGGTTATTAAGGAAGTGCATCGCGTTTCCAAGCCGGGCCGCCGCATTTACTCCAAGATCGCCGATCTGCAGCGCGTGTATAACGGGCTGGGTATCGCGATCCTCTCGACGCCGCGCGGCGTCATGTCTGACAATGAGGCTCGCGTCGCCAATGTTGGCGGTGAAGTCCTCTGCAAGGTGTTCTAAGGAGCACGGCCATGTCGCGTATCGGAAAGCATCCGGTGCCGGTTCCGGCCGGGGTAACCGTTCAGGTCACCGGTCAGACTGTCACCGCCAAGGGTAAACTGGGCCAGCTTTCGCTGACCCTGATTGACGAGATCGAAGCGAAGCTGGAGGATGGCAAGCTTGTCGTCGCTCCGCGTAATGAGACGGTTCGCGCTCGTCAGAACTGGGCAACCGCCCGCACCAACGTTGCCAACCTGGTGACCGGTGTGGAGAAGGGCTTCACCAGGAATCTTGAAATCACCGGCGTCGGCTATAAGGCCGCTGTCGCTGGTAGCGAGCTGGTGTTGAACCTGGGCTTCAGCCACGACATTCGTTACCCGATTCCTGCGGGTATCACGATGAAGTGTGACAAGCCCACCTCCATCTCGATCTCTGGTGCGGACAAGCAGCAGGTTGGTCAGATCGCTGCGGAGATTCGTTCTTATCGTCCGCCTGAGCCTTACAAGGGCAAGGGTGTGAAGTATGAGAACGAGTTCATCGTCCGCAAAGAAGGCAAGAAGAAGTAAGGCGGTCGTCGATGAGCAAGCAACAGGATCTCAACCAGCGCCGCAAGGCGCGGGTGCGCGCCCGGATCCGCAAGTTCGCGGGCGGTCGCGTTCGTCTCTCGGTCTTTCGGTCGAGCCAGCACATCTATGCCCAGATCATCGACGACACGGCGGGCTGTACGCTCGCCGCTGCCTCGACCCTGGACAAAGATCTCCGCGCCGCCCTCAAGACCGGCGCGGACATCGAAGCGGCCAAGGCCGTCGGCAAGTTGATTGCCGAACGCGCTCTGGCCAAGGGTGTGAGCGCCGTCGTGTTCGATCGCGGTCAGTATCTGTTTCACGGTCGTGTGAAGGCTTTGGCCGACGCCGCCCGCGAAGCCGGCCTGCAGTTCTAAGGGGGTAGCAATGGCTCGTAATGAGAACAGCGCGGCCGGCGGCGAGGGTGAGCGGCGGAACCGTGACCGCGGCGAACGCCGCGGCGGTGACAACCGTGATCGTCGTGAAGAGCGCGAAGGCGATGATCTCGTCGAGAAACTCGTCGGGATCAATCGTGTCGCCAAGGTGGTGAAGGGTGGCCGTCGTTTCGGTTTTGCCGCCATCGTCGTCGTTGGCGATGCAAAGGGGCGTGTCGGTGTCGGTTCGGGCAAGGCCCGTGAAGTCCCGGAAGCCATCCGCAAGGCCACCGATCAGGCCAAGCGGTCGATGATCCGCGTGCCGCTGCGCGAAGGCCGCACGCTTCACCACGATGTGTACGGTCACTTCGGTGCCGGCAAGGTGGTGTTGCGCGCAGCCCCGCCGGGTACCGGTATCATTGCCGGTGGCCCGATGCGCGCCATCTTCGAAGCTTTGGGCGTTGCGGATGTGGTGACCAAGTCGGTCGGCACTTCCAATCCGCACAACATGATCAAGGCGACCTTCGACGCCCTGGCGCAGTGCGTCAGCCCGCGTGCTGTGGCCGCCCGTCGTGGCCGTCGCGTTTCCGATATTCTCGGTAAGCGCGAAGGTGAGAAGGAGGCCGCGTAAATGGCTGAGAAGTCCACCATCGTCGTGACCCAGACGGGTAGCCCGATCGGTCGCCAAGGCGACCAGCGTGCTACCCTGATCGGTCTGGGTCTGAACAAGCTGAACCGTACCAGCGAGCTGGAGGATACGCCCTCCGTGCGCGGGATGATCAATAAGGTTCGGCACCTCGTGCGCGTCGAGGAGGCCTCGTAAGAGGCTTCCTCGATACGGCTTGAAGGATAGACACCATGAAGCTCAACGAAATCCGCGAAAACGAAGGCGCCCGTAAGGGGCGCATGCGTATCGGTCGCGGCATCGGGTCTGGCAAGGGCAAGACCGGTGGCCGTGGCGTGAAGGGTCAGAAGTCCCGTACGGGCGTCTCGATCAAGGGCTTCGAAGGCGGCCAGATGCCTCTGCATCGCCGTCTGCCGAAGCGCGGCTTCTCGAACGTGCTGTTCGCCAAAGACTACGCTGTGGTCAATGTCGGCGCCGTGCAGAAGGCCATCGATGATGGTCGCCTGAATGCTGCTGAGACGATCACTGCCGAAGCCTTGGCTGCGGCTGGTTTGGTTCGCGTCGCCCGTGATGGCGTTCGCCTGCTGAACAAAGGCAGCATCACTGCCAAGGTTGCGTTCGACGTGGCCGGTGCCTCGGCCGGCGCCATCGCCGCTGTCGAGGCGGTTGGTGGGACCGTGACGCTCCCGGCGGTGGAAGCCGTCGAAGGCTGATCGTTTTCAGGTTCGATGTTGGAGCAAGGCTCCGGGGTAACCCGGAGCCTTGTTTCGTTTCGGGTGGCTGAAGCGATAAGGGCGATATCATTCGACCATCGTCCTGGGTGGTGGTTGTTTCATTGACCCCCAACCCAAATATGGATATTCAGCCATAATGTCGGTTAACGGACCGTAGCGGGGGAGGCATGAGCGGCTACAGTCGCTCCGCAACCCTGGCCATGTCACTTTCATGTTGACCGCGACGCGCTGGCCCTGTTCAAAGCCATGTTAAAGAGTGGCCGGATGACCCGGCCGGGTGTGCGACTTCAAGGGGCCTTTCATGGCATCAGCTGCCGAGCAACTTGCCGCCAACATCAATTTCGGCGCCTTCTCCAAGGCGACGGAACTGAAGAAGCGGATCTGGTTCACCCTGGGGGCGTTGATCGTCTACCGGCTGGGGACCTACATCCCGCTGCCGGGCATCAATAGTGGTGCCTTCGCCAGCTTCTTCGCCAACCAGTCGGGCGGCATCCTGGGCATGTTCAATATGTTTGCCGGCGGCGCCGTCGAACGCATGAGCATCTTCGCGCTCAACATCATGCCTTACATCTCCGCTTCCATTATCATCCAGCTGATGACGGCGGTGTCGCCGACGCTGGAGACCTTGAAGAAGGAAGGCGAGTCGGGGCGGAAGAAGATCAACCAGTATACCCGCTATCTGACCGTTGTGTTGGCATTGGTCCAATCCTACGGTCTGGCGCTGGGGTTGGAGGGGATGAATCAGGCCGGCGGATCCGTGGTGATCGATCCAGGCTGGTTCTTCCGTATCTCCACGGTGCTGACCATGGTGGGTGGCACAATGTTCCTGATGTGGCTTGGCGAACAGATTACGGCACGGGGCGTCGGTAACGGTATTTCGTTGATCATTTTCGCCGGTATCGTGGCAGCCTTGCCGCGCGCTTTCGCCCAAATTCTGGAATTGGGCCGCACAGGTGCGATGAGCAGCTGGTTCATCATTGCCATGCTTGTGCTGGCCATCGTGGTGATCACGGGCATTGTGTTCTTTGAACGCGCCCAGCGCCGCTTGATCGTTCAGTATCCGAAGCGTCAGGTCGGCAACAAGATGTTTGGCGGTGAAGCTTCCCACCTGCCGTTGAAGCTGAATACCGCCGGCGTGATCCCACCGATCTTCGCGTCGTCATTGCTGCTTCTGCCCCTTACCATGGTGGGCTTTTCCGGCGCCGGTGCGGCGACTGGCGGCGGTTCCTGGTGGTCGACCGCGCTGGAACTGGTCACGCGCCAGGTTGCTCACGGCACGTTGCTATATATGCTGCTTTATACCGCCCTGATCGTCTTTTTCTGTTTTTTCTATACAGCCATCGTCTTCAATCCGACCGAAACGGCGGAAAACCTGAAGAAGTATGGTGGGTTCATTCCGGGCATCCGGCCCGGCAAGAACACGGCTGACTATCTGGACTTTGTTCTGACTCGACTGACGGTGATTGGCGCAGCCTACATCACGGTTGTCTGTCTGTTGCCAGAGATTCTGATGGCGGAATATGGCGCCGCCTTCTATTTCGGCGGCACGTCCCTGCTCATCCTGGTGACGGTCACGATGGATACTGTGGCGCAGGTCCATTCCCATCTGCTGGCGCATCAGTATGAAGGCCTGATCAAGAAGTCCAAGCTGCGTGGGAGACGTGGATGAATCTGATCCTGTTGGGTCCGCCGGGGGCCGGTAAGGGGACACAGTCCCAGCGCCTGGAGAAGAAGTACGGCACCATTCAGCTGTCCACTGGGGATATGCTGCGCGCCGCTGTGCGCAGTGGCTCCGCGTTGGGGCAGCGTGCCGACGCCATCATGAAGGCCGGGCAACTGGTGCCGGACGAGGTGATGATCCAGATGATCTCCGAACGGATCGATCAGCCGGATTGCGCCAATGGTTTCATTCTGGATGGGTTTCCGCGTACGGTACCGCAGGCCCGGGCCCTGGACAGCATGCTGTCTGACAAGGGCCTGAAGTTGGATCACGTCATCGAAATGAAGGTCGACGGTCCGGCATTGGTGAGCCGTGTCACCGGTCGTTTCACCTGTGCCAAGTGTGGGGCCGGCTATCACGATATCTTCCATCGCCCCAAGGTGGACGATGTCTGCGATAATTGCGGTTCCACGGACTTCACCCGCCGGGCCGATGACAATGCCGAAACGTTTGGCAAGCGTCTTGCGGCCTATGAGCGGGACACGGCGCCGATCCTGCCTTATTACCGGGATCGCGGTGTCTTGAAGCAGGTGGATGGCATGGCGGAGATCGATGAGGTCACCGATCAGTTGGAGAAAATTATCGATTGATAGGTTTGGCACCTGTTGTCGATTGAAAAGAGGGGGTGGGCCGTTGGGTCCACCCCTTCGCGTTTTTGCGGGGGCGTCGCACCGCTACCGCATGGCGGCGGCAACCATCTGGCTTGACAGCCCAGACCACCTGCCTATACTGCGCGCCTTCGATCCGTTACAGGATTGGGTGCGCAGGAATGAAACTCCGTTCCGGGGCTGCTGCTTCGGATCGGGGTTTTTGTGCGTATGCATTTGAAGACCCCGGTTTGCCGGGTTTTCTTCGGATGAGATGTCCCGAAGTCCGCCGGTTACCCCGCCACGGGTATCGGCAGCGACAGGCGGGATGTGGACGAAGACGGTGCGGCATTCGCAGCACCATAACGAGGAGAAGACACGTGGCGCGTATCGCTGGCGTGAATATCCCCACCGCAAAGCGTGTGGTGATCGCCCTTCAGTACATTCATGGTATCGGCCCGAAGTTCGCGAGCGAAATTTGCGAAAAGATCGGGATCCCGGCTGAACGTCGCGTCAGCCAGTTGACCGACGATGAAGTTCTGCGCATCCGCGAAGCCATTGACGCCGATTATCGCGTGGAAGGCGACCTGCGTCGCGAAACCGCGATGAACATCAAGCGTTTGATGGACATGGCCTGCTATCGTGGCCTGCGTCACCGTAAGGGCCTGCCGGTCCGCGGTCAGCGCACGCACACAAATGCCCGTACCCGCAAGGGTCCGGCGAAGCCGATCGCCGGCAAGAAGAAGTAAGACGGGAGACCTGATAAATGGCCAAGCCCAACGCCGCCGCCGCTCGTCTCCGTCGTCGCGAGCGCAAGAACATCACCTCTGGCGTCGCTCACGTGAACGCCAGTTTCAACAACACGATGATCACCATCACCGACGCGCAGGGCAATACCATTGCCTGGTCGTCGTCGGGCACCATGGGCTTCAAGGGTTCGCGCAAGTCGACGCCCTATGCTGCCCAGATGGCTGCCGAGGACGCTGGCCGCAAGGCTCAGGAACACGGCATGAAGACGTTGGAAGTGGAAGTCAAGGGTCCGGGTTCGGGCCGTGAATCCGCTCTGCGCGCGCTGCAGTCGATCGGCTTCCAGATCACGTCCATCCGTGATGTGACGCCGATCCCGCACAACGGCGTTCGTCCGCCGAAGAAGCGCCGCGTCTGATCCAGACCGAAGCATCCCGGTACCCGCACCGTTCGGGAAAGGTGGGCGCACGCCATCGCGTCCACCCACGCATGGAACGGTTGGCCCCAAGGGCGCAAGCCTGCGGGGCCGTGGCGTGCCGGGATGTTGCTTTGACCCGATGGCAAGAGGCATAGCCGTGATCCAGAAGAACTGGCAGACTCTCGAAAAGCCGAACAAGTTGGAAATCACGCCGGGCAACGACCCGAAGCGTGAGGCCGTCATCGTTGCCGGCCCGCTGGAGCGGGGCTTCGGCTTGACGCTCGGCAATTCCCTGCGTCGCGTTCTGCTCTCGTCCCTGCAGGGCGCTGCCGTCACCTCGATCCATATCGATGGTGTGCTGCACGAATTCTCCTCGATCCCGGGTGTCCGCGAGGATGTGACCGACATCGTCCTGAACATCAAGGCGATGGCGCTGAAGATGGGCGCCGAAGGCCCGCGCCGCATGCGGCTGCGCGCTGAAGGGCCGTGCAATGTCACGTCCGGCATGATCGATACCGGTGCCGATATCGAGGTGCTGGACCCCGATCACCTGATCTGCACGCTGGATGCCGGCGCGCGGCTCAACATGGAATTGACGGTTCACTCCGGCAAGGGCTATGTCCCCGCCGCCCTGAACCGTCCTGAAGATGCTCCCATCGGCCTGATCCCGGTTGACAGCATTTTCTCCCCCGTCACCAAGGTCGCCTACAAGGTGGAAAACACCCGCGTTGGCCAGACCACGGATTATGACAAGCTGCTGTTGACCGTTGAGACCAACGGCGCCGTCACGCCGGAAGATGCGGTGGCCATTGCCGCCCGTATTCTGCAGGACCAGCTGCAGATGTTCATCAATTTCGAGGAACCCCAGGCAGCGGTTGCCGAGTCGAAGGCGGACGAGATCCCCTTCAACAAGAATCTGCTGCGCAAGGTGGACGAACTGGAACTGTCTGTCCGTTCGGCCAACTGCCTCAAGAACGACAATATCGTCTATATCGGCGATCTGGTGCAGAAGACCGAGGCGGAGATGCTCCGTACCCCGAACTTCGGCCGCAAGTCGCTGAACGAGATCAAGGAAGTGCTGGCCCAGATGGGTCTGCATCTCGGCATGGAAATCCCGAACTGGCCGCCCGAGAATATCGAGGATCTGGCCAAGCGTCTGGAAGAGCCGTACTGAGAACCAGAGTACGGATGTCGGATGTCAGATATCGGTTTGCGCACGAGCCGTGCCTTCTATACCGATATCTGACATCTGCATTCTTATTTCTGAATTGGGCATTCCGCCCACCCCCGCCGTACTGGCCCTTACGGGTACCGGCGCTTGCGGGGATTGCCATCGGTTCCGCCCAGCGGGGCCAGGATCATGAAGGAGAGTACCCATGCGTCATGGTATGTCCGGGCGTAAGTTCAGCCGCACCACCTCCCACCGTCTCGCCATGTTCTCCAACATGGCCAACGCCCTGATCAAGCACGAGCAGATCAAGACCACCCTGCCGAAGGCGAAGGATCTGCGTCCGATCGTCGAGAAGCTGATCACCCTTGGCAAGAAGGGCGGCCTCGCCAACAAGCGCTTGGCCTATGCCGAGCTGCGCGACAATGCCGTTGTGGACAAGCTGTTCACCGTCATCGCCGAGCGCTACAAGGATCGCAACGGTGGTTACACCCGCGTTCTGAAGGCCGGCTTCCGCTATGGCGACAACGCCCCGATGGCCATCATCGAGTTCGTTGATCGCGATCTTGGCGCCAAGGGCCAGGATAGCGGCCCGGTGCTGGTGAAGGACGAGGACGGCGAAGAAGCCGCCTGAGTTCGCGCCTGAGAACTGGAATTGAAAAACCCGCCGGTTCATTCCGGCGGGTTTTTATTTGCAAATCGAACGGCTAGGCCCGCTGCACCTTGGTCAGGAAATCCTCCATGGCACTGCGCAGGCTACCCTGCTCGCGCACCACCTCACCGACGGCATCGCTGACCGCGCTGGCGACAATCCCGGTCTGCTGACTGGACTGGGCGAGGTCGGCAATAGTGCTGGTGACTTCTGCCGTGCCTTGCGCCACCTGCTGCACACTGCCGGAAATCTCCCGCGTTGCCGCACCCTGTTCTTCCACCGCCGCTGCAATCGCCGACGTGCCCTCGCTGATCCGTTGGATCATCCTTGTTATGGTCTGGATCGCCTGCACGGCATCAGCCGTCGTGTCCTGGATACTCTGAACCTGCACGGTGATGTCGTCGGTGGCACGCGCGGTCTGGCTGGCCAGGCTTTTCACCTCGGATGCCACAACGGCAAAGCCTTTCCCGGCTTCGCCGGCGCGTGCGGCCTCGATGGTCGCGTTCAGGGCAAGCAGGTTGGTTTGGGCGGCGATCTCGCTGATCAGTCCCACCACATCGCCGATACGCTGTGCCGCATCCGTCAATGCCTCCACGGTGCGGTTGGTGGCGGCTGCCTGATCAGTCGCCATCCGTGCCATGTCCGCGCTGGCGGTGACCTGCTGGGAAATTTCGGCGATTGAAGCAGAAAGCTCTTCTGTTGCCGCTGCCACTGTCTGCACATTCTGCGACGTCTCTTCCGCCGCGTTGGAGACCATGTTGGCCTGCTGGCTGGTTTCGCTGGCGATGTGGCGCATCGTGCCGGATGTCTGATCCAACATGTCGGTGGCGCTGCTGATCGTGCCCAGCGCCTGCTGTGCCGCCTGATCGAAGGCACTACAATATTTTCGCAATAGTTGGGCGCGCTCCAACTCCGCTGCCTGCCGTGCCACCGCCTCCTGCTGCAACCGCTGGGCTTCCCCGGCACTTTGCCGCAGGGATTCCAGTGCGCTGGCAATGCTGCCCAGTTCATCCGGGCAAACGGCCGGTGGCACTGGCACGGAGTAATCCTGCCGCGACAGATGCCCGATGGCATCACGCAGTATCGCCGTGGGGCCGGTCACGCGACGACGGATGGCGATGATGCCGAAGGCGGAGAGCGTGATGGCGGCGACCAGCCCGACCCAGGTAGGGATCAGGAGCAGCAAAGCGGCCTTACGTTCCCCTTCCGCACGATCCACCGCATGATCCAACGCGCCATAGGCGATGGCCAGGATACTGTCGAAAGGCTGGTTGCAAGTGGCAGTATAGGCAGAGGCCTCCATGGCGGGATTGCCGCTGCCATCCAGTCCTGCCACCAGATCATTGATCGTTTTCTGGGTCCTGGCGATGTTGCTGGCAGCCACGGTTATGGCATCACGCAGCGCCGGGCTGGTGCCGGGGCGCCGGGCGATTTCCTGCAACAGGGTGAGGTCGATGCCGTAGGCGCCTTTGCGGGTGTGCCAGCGCTGTGCCACATCCGGGGTCAACGGTTTGCTTTCATTGATGAAGGGTCGCAATAGAGAGCATTGGGAGCCCATATTGTCGCGCAAGCGCCATGCGGCCTCACGGGTTGCCATCAATTCACTGATGCGTGCGTCGAGCTGGCGCATGTCCAGTGCCGTAGCGGCGGCGGTGGACTCCAGGGCATCGGATGCGGCCGAAACCGCCTGCCGCCAGCTTTCGGTGGCCGCCACCTTGCGTTCGGTCCGCGGCAACCGCATCTGGGCACTCACCCCGCTCCATTCTGATTCCATAGTGCGGAAAGTTTCTTCCACCTTGGCCTGCAAGACGACCCTGTCGGCGCTCGAAACCGCTGACAGCAGCCGTACAGCCTCGTCATAGGAGTTGCGGGCGATCGCCCGGGCCTCATCGGCTGCCTTGGCCGGGTCGTCCTGGGACACCATGACGGTCTGAATGATGGCGATCTGGGCCCGGGTCTTCACCACCGCATCGAACAGCGCCCGGTTGGACAGGGTATCGGCCACGATTTCCCGCGCACCATTGAACCGGCTGAGCGAGGAGATCGACAATGTCACCACGGTCGCCAGCAGACCGCAGAGCATGACACCCTGGATGACCATCAACAGGCGCGATACCGATGTTCTGAACATCCCAGTCCCTCCACTACGGCGACAGGCTGGGGTAAATTCC
>Ga0209373_10002729_pt1 | contig 17140 bp, 12 predicted proteins | sample Higcelweek5metaG_FD_187173 | JGI IMG/M metagenome (GOLD analysis project Ga0209373, IMG submission 187173) | Freshwater pond sediment microbial communities from the University of Edinburgh, under environmental carbon perturbations - High... | ecosystem: Environmental > Aquatic > Freshwater >... | reverse complement strand
ACATAATATTAGCCATCAAAATCTTTTTAGCTTTTGAGTCTCGATATGCCTCCCTCATCCCTTTTGGTAACAAATTAATCACCACACTGCCATACATACTCCCCGGGCACATAATTATCAATTCAGCTTCCATTATCGACTTGACCGCTTCGCTATTGGCCCTAACCTCGGGCTCCAACCGAATTTCTACCACTTTATCAGCCGACATTCTCTGGTTATCCAAATGATGTTCACCACAAAACTGCTTACCGCTCAAAGTGGTAAAACAGATATCAGCTGGCTCCAGTGACACCGGCACTACCTCGCCCATCAATTTTGCTCCGGTCAGCTGAGAAAATAACTTATCCACTTTCGACAAATTACCCACCTTTTCTGCCATAAATTGAAAAAAAGTATTTCCAAAATTTCGGCTTCGGCCGTCTCGAAATTGCAGCATCTCCTCCCACAATTCTTTTTGCTCACCATCCGCCCACAGCGAGATTAATGATCGCCAATAATCAGAATAGGCCAGCACCTGGCCTCGCTCATCAGTTCTGATTCTTCCAGTATCTCCACCGCTGTCAAAAGTGGTCACAATCGATTTGATCTGGGTAAATCCGGCCATCACCAATGCCTTGTTTACAATCGGCATTCCCGACCCTCCTCCAATAGTACATACTCGTGTCTCTGGGTTCATCTTTCTAATATCATACCACCAGTCAATTATCAGACTGTATAATACATTTATGCTCGAGCTTATCAAAGAAATCCATGCTGTTTTCAAGTGGCACGAGCTTCTTTGGCAGATGGTTGGCCGGGAAGTAAAAACCAGATACAAGCAATCAATTCTTGGCTATTTTTGGGTAATTCTCAACCCGCTAGCTCAAATGTTGGTCATGTCTTTTGCTTTTTCCATTATTCTCAGAATACCAACCAACTCATCCTCGAATATTCCTTATTCCGTTTTTCTTTTTGTTGCTCTATTACCCTGGAATCTTTTTGCCAATTCACTATCCTCCGCCTCTGGATCTTTAGTCAATTCAGCTTCGCTCATCACTAAAGTCTATTTCCCCCGTACTATTCTGGTTATTTCCACAATCTTAGCCAAAATTGTCGACTTCCTCTTTGCTCTGACTGTATTAATCATTTACATGATTATTTACCAAATTCCGGTTAATTTTAACCTTCTTTGGGTCATTCCCATCTTTTTTATTCAGCAAATCTTCACTCTCGGACTTTCCCTATTTTTTGCTGCCTCCAATCTTCTTTATCGTGATATCCAATATTTACTCTCTTTACTGCTCACTCTCTGGCTCTACCTGACTCCGGTCATCTATCCCGCCGACATTGTCCCCGCCAAGTTCAAAATATTTTTCCAGCTCAATCCCATGGCAGTCATCATTAACGCCTATCGCCAAACCGTTCTTGGTGGTGGCCCACCCAATTACACTAGCCTACTTATTGCTCTTCTGCTCTCCACTCTGGTGCTCTTTCTTGGTTTATCCTATTTCAAATCCCGCGAAAAAATCTTCGCCGACAATATCTAAACATGAAACTAAAACAACATAATCCAACTTCATTACCAAGAGTCTCAAACGACGTGGCAATCTCTTTCCTCCATGTTACTAAGGAATTTTCTCTTCAAACCCAAAAAACCTTCAAAGAGTTCCTCCCAGCTCTATTTTTTGGCGAAAAAACCCAAGATCGCTTCACCGCTCTCTCCGACATATCTTTTGAAATCAAAAAAGGGGAGTGTGTTGGCATTATTGGTCCAAATGGCTCTGGCAAATCAACCATTCTCAAGTTAATCGCCAAGGTTATGAGTCCCACCTCGGGCAAAATCCATGTCCACGGCAAAGTTAGCCCTCTCATCGAACTTGGTGCCGGCATGCATCCCGAGCTAACCGGTCGGGAAAACATATATCTTAATGGCGCCATTCTTGGCCTAAAACGCCAACAAATTGATGCTAATTTTCAAAGTATTGTCGATTTTTCCGAATTACAAGAATTCCTCGATCAACCAGTCAAACATTATTCTTCCGGCATGTACATGCGATTAGCTTTTTCCATTGCCATTCACGTCAATCCCGAAATTTTATTAGTTGACGAAATCCTTGCTGTTGGCGATGCCAACTTTCAGGAAAAATGTTTCAAAAAAATGGCAGAATTTAAAAAATCGGGAGTGACTATTGTCTTCGTCTCCCACTCTCTTGATGCGGTCAAAAACTTTTGCGATCGTGGCATCTACATCAACCACTCCAAAATAGTATCTCAAGGAAGTTCCAAAGAAGCCACCCAAAAATATTTTGACGACACCCACCCGGTCAATGGATAACATTAAAAGAATAATTCCCATTTATATTCGGAAAAGAATTGTCTTCTTTTTTCAAAAGCTATTTATTGCCAAAACAAATCATGATCAAATTTCTAAATCAGCCAAGCTTAACTTAAAAAACAACGACAAAAAAGGCGACATTATTATTTTTTCCGTTATTGGCTGGAGCTTTCGCTTTCAGCGTCCTCAACAATTAGCTAAACAACTGTCTCAGTTGGGTTATCGGGTTTTTTATATTGAAAATGAATTTTCACTGTGTGACCAGCAATTTAATCCAGTAACTATCAAACAAGTTGCCAATGACCTTTTCACTGTCAAGCTTTCTAGTCAGAATAATTATTTTATCTACCAACAACTGCCGTCGCTCTCAGATCAAAAAATTATTACCAAATCAATCAATCATCTTTTTCAAGTTGCCAAAATTATCAACCCAAAAATTATTGTTGATCACCCATTCTGGACCGATATTGCCTTATCATTGGGTTTTAAAACCATATATGATTGCATGGATTATCATCAAGGCTTCCCTCATTTTTCACCTTCACTAATAGCCCCAGAAATAAAACTAATCACCAAATCTGACTTAGTCATCGTCTCTTCTTCTTTTCTCAAAGACATTGTCCATAAATACAGAAAAGATAATTGTTATCTAATCAACAATGCTCTTGACGATAACAATTTCCAACCTCAATTATCCAAAACAAATAATAAGCATCCAACCATTGGCTATTTTGGGGCACTAGAAGACTGGCTAGATACCGATCTGATCGAACAAATCGCCAAGTCTTCCTCATACCCATTAATTTTTGCCGGCCAAAATAATAATCAAAAACTCCACCAGCTTTCCCAAACCTATCCCCAAATTAAATTATTAGGTGAAATTAATTACTCCCAAATTCCCCAATTACTGTCAACCTTCGACATTTGTCTTATCCCATTCAAAATTACGCTCTTAATCCAGGCCACCGATCCGGTAAAAATATATGAATATTTTTCTGCCGGTAAACCCGTAATTTGCACCGATATTCCCCAACTCCATCGATTTGATAAGCTCGTTTACTTTGCCAGTCGCCAAACCATACTCAATCAAATATCCTTAGCCATAAATGAATCAGATCAAGTCAAAAAACAAAGAATAGAAATTGCGTCCAAAAGCACCTGGCGAAATCGTACCCTTGAACTTATCAATATTTTAGAATCCGCTTGATATACTTTATCTAACTTATGTCAAAAATTGCCTTCATTCTTGGCACCAGACCGGAAATCATCAAAATGTCTCCGGTCATTCGCGAGTGTGTCACCCGCAAAATTGACCATTTCATCATCCACAGCAACCAACACTATTCCGACAACATGGATGCTATTTTTTTTCGCGAACTTGAGCTTGAACCACCCAAATACAATTTAAATGCCGGTTCTGGTCTCCATGGCGAAATGACCGCCAAAATCCTAACCGGTGTCGAAAAAATTTTACTAGAAGAAAAACCAGATTGGGTCCTGGTTCAAGGTGACACCAACACAGTTATGGCAGGAGCTCTAGCCTCCTCCAAACTTCCCCTCAAAATCGGCCATATCGAGGCCGGTCTTCGTTCTTACGATCGCACCATGCCCGAAGAAATCAATCGCATTGTTACTGATCACATCAGCGATCTATTATTTCCTCCCACCCAAAAACAAGCTGATATTTTAATTGGAGAGGGGATATCTCCAAAAAAAATTGTTGTCACCGGCAACACCATTGTCGATGCTGTTTATCAAAATGTAGCATTACTAACTAAGCATCCCGAATTGGAGAAATACGCAAAACAACAATATTTTCTCTTAACTACTCATCGCCCCTCCAATGTCGATTCAAAAGAGAATCTCTCAGAATTACTCTCAGCCATCAGTCAGGTAGCCCAAAAATACCATTTTCCTGTCTATTTCCCCATCCATCCCCGAACCAAAAAACAAATCGAAGTTTTTGGCATCTCTCTTGACCCAACTATTTTTAAACTCATGGACCCCACCGGCTATCTTGAAATGCTCGCCTTAGAAAAAAATGCTCAACTCATTTTTACCGATTCTGGCGGTATCCAAGAAGAGGCCTGTATTCTTCATATTCCCTCCATTACCCTGCGCGACAATACCGAACGCCCCGAAACCGTCGAAGTCGGCGCCAGCGTTCTCGTCGGCCACAACAAAACCAAAATATTATCCGCGACTGATGCTATGATAAATGCTCCCAGAAACTGGTCTAACCCATTCGGGGACGGTAAAACAGGAATTAAAATAATCAATGACCTCCAAAAACAATAATAATCAAAATCGATCTAGTCAATCATCTCTAAAAAAGATTGCTAAACTTGAAAATGAACTATCAGATCTAAGTCGACTTCGTGAAGAAAATCAAATTTTAGAAACACATTTGAGAAAAATTTATCAAGGTAAGTTATGGAGATTACTCCAAATCTACTTTCGATTCCGCGACTTTCTTTTCAATATTGCCTGGAACCTTAAAAACAATCACCGAATCTCAAGCGAATTCCCTTCAGTTATTACAAAAATTTCCTGCATAAAACCTATTGAACAACACGCCATCTCTAAACAAACTATCAATACAAGCAAGCTTCCTCGCTTCAGTTTAATTTGCACAGAACTAAACGAAGAAAAAAATCTTAGCATCTTTCTGAAAGGTATTCTTAATCAAGACTATCTTCCAGACGAGTTTGTAATCGTTGATGGTGGATCTACAGATAAAAGTGTCGATATTATCAACCGCATCTTAGTTGATACTCCTATAAAATACAAACTTATTGTTGCTCCCAACACCAACATCTCTGCTGGAAGAAACATTGCCCTAAAAAATTGTCACAATAACACAATTCTATCCATAGATGCTGGCTGCATCGTTCGGGATAGTCAATACTTTAAAAAACTAATTTCACCTTTTATTGACCCAGAAGTCGACTTAACTGGTGGAATTACCTACCCAGTTAGCCAATCTAAGTTCAATCATTTTTTTATTCCAAATTACCAATCTATTAATTATCATGAGTTTTTACCATCTACCAGAAGTGTTGCCTTTAAAAAAGATATAGCCGCAAGGATAGGGTTCTTTGATGAATTCCTAACCACAGGTGAAGACACCATGTTTGATATTCTTTATCGAAGACACTCCAAAAAATGGGTAATAGTTAAAGACGCAGTAATCTATTGGCGAGGACCTGCCAATGAAAATCAGTGCCAGCATCTCCTTCAACGATACTCTAAGGGAGATGGGTTAAGTGGCTTTGGTTTTTTAAGATTTGGACATGTCCGTCTTAATAAGATTAAAGACATTTTTACCAAAGCACAGCTCGACGGTTTTTGGCAGGGATTCCAAATACGTGTCTCAAATCTTCTAAACAACAAACCTGACATGCAAATACATACCTACCTAATTGATGACTATGTAACCCTATCAAAACTTCTCAATGAAACTCACCGAGACTCAATATTTTCTATCATCATAGTAAAAGAAAGCTTTAACTTTTGGCCAGATACCAAGCAAAACTACTTTGACACAATCGACTTCAAAAACACCGATATTTGGTCAAATCGAATAATTTATGACAAACAATCGTTTGAAAATATTTACTCCAAAAAACTACTAAAATCTGAGAGGGTTAAGTTCATCCACAATAACAAACATATCAACCAAAATGCCTTTTTTAGTCTGTTATCAATAAAAACTTATAACCTAAACATTTTCAGAAAAATAAGAAAAATACCCAAAAAATTACTTAATCTCATTTATTATCTAAATATTTTTGACTATATTAAGATCGTCAGCGTTCTTAAACGGAGTACTCAAGTTATCGTTATCACTCCTGTTGTTGACTGGAAGATTCCTCTTAAGCAAAGGTACCAGCACCTCTCTGAGGCACTTGCTAATAAAGGTGCTACCGTATTCTATTGCACACCTAATTATCAAGAAAACATCCACATCACCACACAGCTTAAAACTAACTTGTATTTAACCAACAAATACCAGTTTCTTAAATTAATTACAAAAAATGCTTTTTATGTCACTTATTCAGGCGATAAAAAAATGACATATCAAAACATCGGTGTTCTTCTTGAAAACAACAAAGTTGTCTATGAGTATATTGATGAAATTAGCTCCGATATTATTGGGGATATTCCAGACTCTGTATTTGAGCGTCACCACAAGATACTCAAAAACGAAGAAATATTTATCTCCGTTTCCGCTTCAAAACTTCTTGAAGAAGTCAAACAAATTCGATCAGAAAATATAAAATTAATCACAAATGGAGTTGACATTGACCACTTCATCTCAGGAAATCCTACCTTAGTAAAGGATGAAAGCATAATTAATTTTACAAAAAACAAAAAAGTTATTGGCTATTTTGGTGCCTTCGCCAAATGGTTTGACTATCAGCTACTAACAAAGATCGCACACCTTCTACCACCAGAATATGTCATTCTATTAATAGGCTGGGACTATGATGGCAGTATAACCCACACAGATATTCCAAAATTAAAAAACGTAAAAATTGTTGGGCCAATTGATTATCAAATTCTGCCAAATTATGCCTCAATGTTCGACATCTGTACGATTTTATTTTTAATTAATGACGTTACCAAATCCACCTCTCCAATCAAATTATTTGAATATATGGCTCTCAAAAAACCAATCATTACCACTCCTCTTCCAGAATGTTTAAAATACAACTCACCAATAATTATCAAAACAGCATCTGATTTTATTTTGAAAATAAAATCTATCGACAAACTACCCCCATCATATTTTGCCGACCTTGAGAAGGAGTCAACCTCAAATTCGTGGGCCCATAAGGCCGAGCTAATGATTAAGCTTATTAATCAATAGTTAATTGCGCGTCATTCCGTAAAGTACATTACTTGTCTTTTTAAATACTTTAGATAGCTCAACCAGTCCTTCTTTGTCAATATCATTCTTCAATTCATACTTATAAATTAGATCATTTTTTATATATGAATTAATAAAGATATCCCTTTCAGAAATTGTCATGAATGGCCACATCTGATTCTCTACAATCCCGATTTCCAAAGAAGATTCAACATAATTAACACCCATTTCTCCATAATAAACACGATTAGCTCTTGTCGGACCAAAATTCATTACCGCGACATCCGAACTCAACTGAAAAGCCCCCGCCAGGTTCTGAGCATAATGAAAACGATATCGCGAATTAAAAAACTGGAATTTCAGCATTACATAACCAATCAAAATTATGTCTATCGACATCAAACTAATCAAAAGCCAAGATCCAATCCTAATAATCATCACCCTATCATTAATAAAGCTATAAGTCACAAAGAAGGGAATCAGCCACAGAAAAGGAACATATCTCGCCCACCAAGCTTCTGGATTAATAAATGACGCCGATAGTATCAACAAGCTCATCCCCAGCAAAATTAATACTCTTTTTTTGTAGTTAAAAAACCATGCGATTATCATAATAATAATTGCCACCACTAGACATCCGGAAAACATCACTCCAAAGCCAGCAACTCGCACATCAGAATCCTTAAAAACACCTAATTCATCTTTATTTACTGAAAACGGCCACTTCAATGTGGTCCTTGTCACAAACGCTTTTTTCCCGTCAATACTATATGAAGCCAAATTATATGATTCCGAGAAATATGATCTAAAAAATTTCCACCATCTATTTTTATTTATAAAATCGCCTGGCATATTAGAATCATAAATAAACTTTCTTACATCCGTCATTTCCGGATATGCAGGTACAATCATCTTAGGCATTGCATATTGACTGTTCATAAACATCGGATAAAAAGGATGTCCATATGAAATTGTATTTGTAATATAGGGATCAAACCCCAATACAAATACTCCCAACAAACCAGCAACTACCCACAATTTAAACCACCTCACCCAATTAAGTTTATTAAATAGTATCCAAATCATTATTCCAATAAAAACAACAAACAAATACGCCAAAGCAGTCATCTTAATATTCATTATCATTACCAAGGTAATAATCAATATCAACCTAACAAACAATTTATTCCTCCATTCCTTATCAAAATACATTAAAATTTCAACTGACAATAAACTAAATAGTGACGCCAATTGAGAATCAAGACAAAATGAATTCATCTGACTAATCGAAACCGGATTAAAAGCCATTATTAAAGCAAATAAAAATGCCTTTACAAAACTCTTAGTTTTTTGTATAAAAAAACCAAAAGATACGGAAAAAACAGCCACTATAAAATACCAATTTATTACCTTCGCCATCTCAATTTTATTAAATACCTTATACACAACTGCCGAGGTAGTCCAACTAAATTTTGGAAAATGATTCAACCAAATAGCATAAGTATGATCCCAAACATCTGGTGAAATTTTTTGCATAATTGGATTCCAGCCCCAAGCCAACTGAGTCACAGCCTCTTGATGATAGCTTTGTCCATCATAAGTTAAATCGTAAAAAATATTGCAGATGCAAAGTAATAAAACCGATACTACAAAAAACAACAACCAAAAAAAGAGACCATGTGAATTGTGAGATATAAATCTTCTAAAAATAACCACCAGCCCTACCGATAAATAAAGTGAGACCGCGCTAACCTTTCCGCCAAATGCAAATATCAACATCGAAAACAAGAATAACCCAAACAAAAACACTTGTATCCCTACCCCAAAACTTATCCAAAAATCTCCCAACTCCTTATTTTTAATTTTTATTTTCATTTTCTACCAAAGCCTACCGTCAATACGGCCGCAGTATCTTTAAATAAAACGTCAAACATACATAATGCTCCAGCTAGCGGAGCTAAGACTATTAAAGCTAAAAAATTAATTAAATTCCATATATATATCTTATTTTTTGATTCAAAATAAACCCTTCCTCTCTTCCGGGTGTAATAAAAATAGTTATGGATCGGAAATATTATATTTAACAATGTTTGAAGATATCCAAAAAAAGAATAAGGTAGTGAAAAGTACTGCTTGTCTTGACTAAAACCATTTAATTTCATTAAATGAGATAACGATTTCTGAGAAAACTGATGATAATGACTTGACTCATCATAATATGCATATTTCGAACCCAATATTTGATATAACCAAAAATTACTATTAGGGACAGATATTATCACCTTAGTCTGTATATTTGATTTATTACTAATCCACCTAAACATTTTATCCATCTCACTTCCCAGCTCTATGTGTTCTAAAGAATGCCAAAAAGTAACCATCGTCAGACCATCTTCAGTAACTTTATCTATTGAGTCATACACAGTCAATTTGAAGCATTTTTGAGAATATTCTCTTGCCTCTTTAGTAACTTCTACACCATAACACTTTTCATAGCTCTGTTTAATGCTGTTTAGAAACTTACCCGAGGCCGAGCCAACATCTATCAACATTTTTCTATATTGGTCAGATTTTTTAACTATCAAAACCTTATATTTATCTAACCAATCAGCTTTGTGATATTTGCCGACATCAAGAACCTCATTTACTATGAATAACTCTCGTGGCACATCCTTAATAAATTCATGTTCACATCTACAACATCTCAAATACATACCTTTCTTATTATCAAGATAAACATCACACCACGGGCATTTTCTATTATTCATTATTAACTAATTATATACATAACTTTTTATTTCTTCGCGATAATCACAATATTCCAGCAATATCTTCTAAGAACCGGGAACCATCTCAGCAATCGATCATCAATTTTCTCTAATTTCAGATACTCCTTCTCAAACCTGTCACTTTCAATTAATATTTTTTTCCAGTACCTCTCTTTATTGGGGTCAACCCTTTCAACCAGGTACATTCTCAAAAATATCCACAAAGTTGCCAGCCAGGTGGTAGTGTAGCTTAGTGATGAAAAATATTTTTTAAAAATCTTTAACTGTTCCATTTTTATCGGATGCTCGTCATCTGTTCGTACTTGATTAGCCTTTTTTCGGTATACATTTATCAATGGATTATGTGCCAGCGGATCCCACGAGGCTAATACACCACCTTTCTTAAGCACTCTTTTCACCTCCTTCAAGGTATTTCTCAAGTCAACATGATGAAGCACGTTAGCCGCATACACAATATCAAAAGTATTATCTTTAAAGTCCAGTTCATGGGAAAAACACTTGGCCGTTTCAACTTCAACTCCGTGTCTTTCTGCCACCCTCTTCACCAACTCCAACATATCTCCCGAAACATCTGTCGCCACCACTTTAGCTCCTTTTTTTGCAAAATATACTGAAGCTTCACCCAACCCACAACCTATCTCCAGCACTTTTTTCCCCTTCAAATTGCCCAATTCTCTTATCAAATATCTATTTTCAGGAGCCGTACAAGCTTCAAAAAACTTATCAACCATCACCTCATCCACATTAACCGTATTTGCCCATCCATCATGAAAATGTTCTTCTTTGCCTAAAACAGCTGAATCCTCAATCTCTAACAGCGATTCATTTTCTCTATCAATATTCTTCACCCCCGCCACCAAGTACTGTGGCAGGTTTCTTGATTCCTCAAACATCTTTCCTACATATTTTGCCAACACACCCAACATCATAATCTGAACCCCACCCATCATCACTACCGTCAAAATCACTGCCGATATTCCCGGCACCGTATACACAGTGAAAAACTTTAAATAAACTATCACTAAGCCACCGATCAACCCCAAAGATACAATCAACAACCCCAAAGTTACTGATAGTCGTAATGGGGCATTAGAGAAAGAGAACAACGACTCAATTGCATTTTTTACCATTCTCTTTATGTCGCTTTTAGGTTTCTCTTCTTCACATTTGTAGTAAACATATGCATTTCTAAAACCAACCCAATGAATCATCCCTTTGACTAATTTATTTTGACCACGTACATTTTTCATTGCCTCAATCACTTTTCTGCTCACCAGTCTCATATTATCCTCATCAACCGCCACCTCAATTCCACCCAACTTTGAAATAATTCCATAAATTATTTTTTCTAAAACCATCCTCCACCATGAAGATTTTTGGCGAGATACTGGTTGTGCATAAACAACATCCAAAGACTCAACTCTGGCTTTCTCCAGCATTTCCAAAATTACCGTCCCCGTATCCTTCAATCTTGCATTGGCTATCACCACATAATCTCCAGAAGAATAATCTAGTCCAGCATTTACCGCCGCTTGATAACCATAACTTCTAGTCAAATCAACAATCTTAATATTAATATTTTTTACTGAACTCTCATAGATCACTCGCAAACTGTCATCCTTTGACCCATCATTAACAAAAATCAAATTAATTAATCCTTTTCCATATTTTTTTTGAAGATTTTCCAAATTCTTTATCAACTCCGGCAATCTTAACTCCTCGTTATATATTGGGATAACAACATCGATGATCAGTTTTTCCATATTATCTCGCTTTTTCAAAAAGCACACCTTGTAAAATGATATTGATTTTTCTTGGTATTATCTTCGATATCAGCATTAAAATCCTTGATTTTGCCCCCAACATAACTGTCGGTGCTTTCCCTTTAGTCGATTCAATTATTTTCTCAGCCACCACTTCCGGTTTATATAGCCCCTTTCCGTCTTTGTCGTACCTCACCCCAGCTTCTTTCTGAAAATTCGTAGCTGTTCCGCATGGAGAAAAAGTAATCACTTTATTAGTTTTTCTCAATTCATACCACAATGACTCCGACCAACTTGATACAAACGCCTTTGAAGCGGCGTACAAAGACATTCCTGGCAAAGGATTATACGCAGCACTACTGGCAATATTAACCACGATTGACTCATTTTCAACCAATTTCCTTAATAGTTTTTTTGTCACTATTAACGGAGCCATTATATTTACCCCCACAGTTCTCTCAATTTCATCAATCTCCATATCGGCGAATCTTTTTTTATAACCAATACCAGCATTATTAATCAAACAATATATCTTCAAATTTTCTATTTCATTTATTAAATTTTCGATTTCTTCCTTTCTTGACAAATCCACTTTATACAATTTACATCCGTCCATTTTTTCAATATTGTTTGTTTTAATGTCAATTAACACCAATTTCCTCTTTTGTTTGTATAACTTTTTAGCCAACTCATATCCAATTCCACTATTTGCACCAGTAATTACCCAATATCCCGCATTGCAAATATTGGAATTAATCACTTCTCCAATAGAATCCACCAGCTTTCTTATGTTATTTTTATTCAACAAATATTTATTAAAATCAACATCTTTTGCCCACAAGTAATTAACCAACAAGTTTGAAGCCACCAACGGTAATTTGCTATGTACTTTTCCCACCATCCATTCAGCTATTCCAAAATCAAACCATTTTATCTGCCAATACTTCTTTTTAGAAATTTTTTGATTCACTATCTTAAAAATCTCACCCAAAGATAGTGACTCAGTTACTCCGAAGAATTTTTTATTAATTACTTTTTTATTGTCAATACAGTTCACCAGCGCTTCAGCCAAATCATCAACGTGAATAAGCGATACTTTTCCTGGAAAACCAATTCTCATCAATGGGCTTTTGGCATATGCCATTGTTACAAATTTATTAATATGTGAGTTCTGCCTCATTCCCTGGCCGTATATCCATGTCGGTCTAATTATGGTGTAAGGGATACCACTATCAATTATTGCTTTCTCAGCTTCAATCTTTGATCTTCCATAATCGGACGTTGGATTGGGCTTTGACTTAACACCCAATGGTTTTCGACAATCATCATTTGCCTGTCTATCAACCGCCCCTATAGTACTAGTGAAAACAAAATTTCTAATTCTAGAACTATTTTTCAACACACTCAACAGATTCTTTGTCCCTTCAAGATTGACTTTCTTGTATTCGACCCCCTCACCAAAAGTCGCAATCGCGGCCAAGTGATAAACATAATCACATTCGGATAACGCTAGTTTATATTCATCTATACCATCTAAATCTCCCTTAATCGACGAAATTTTATTATCTTCATATATTTTGGGAGATCGTTCCAATACATATATTTTCTTGATGTCTTTTTGTTTTGATAGTTTTTTAATCAGATGACTGCCTAAAAAACCACTCGATCCGGTCACAAATACCTTTATTTCTCGTTCCATAGTTTTTTATTTTTTCTTGTTGGATACTTCAATTTACTGTAATAATCTTCATTCTCTTTCTTTATATCATCAATTATCCCAAAAACCTCATCATCACTCATTTTTCTCAATCCAGACACTTGAGCTTTGATTTGTAATAATAATCGTTCTTTAATCGTCGACCAAGATCTGGCTGAAAGAGTCATCTCTGGGTAGCTTCCAAAATTACATCCACTACAATCTTTGGCTATTTTCTTAACCGACACTCGAAATTTCTCCGACTTAAATATTTCTGGGAAATTTTTGTCATAAACGTAAATTTTTTCAAGATGTCGATGATCACAACATGGAGCAAAACTACCATCAGGCAAGATTGCAAAATATAGATTTGGAGTATCACAAACACCCCGATTGCGCCAACTAGGCTTTCCTTTAGTCACAAAATGATAAATTGAATCTAAGTAGTCATTTGAATCAAACAGCCGATACCCCTGCTTCTTTTTTTTCTTTAATCTCTCGATTAATGATTTAAGTTTGGGATAATCCTGTTCTTTTATTTTGAACAGTTCATCATATCCTCGAAAATTTAGTGGTTTATCAGAGGTTGAAATATGAACCGGCACCAAGGATAACCACCAACCAATTCTGGTCGCAAAATCCAAAACCATTTCAATTTCATCAATATTATAACTAGAAAGTACGCATCCCAAGGCACAAATTGAATCTTTTTCCGGAAAAGTTCTAGAAATGAAGGCAATCGATTTCATTGCATTTCGCCACGATCCGGACAATCCATTGATATAATCCGACATTTTTTCATCCAAGGAATCAATGCTAACATTTATATCCCTTGCCCCACTCTCAACACTTTTTGTTATTAAATCTTTCTTAGCAATTAAACCTGCAGTCTGCATTCTCACATCCAACCCGCGACTTTTAAAAATCCGTACTATATCGTCAATATCAGGTCTCATAAACGGCTCACCCCCCGTCAGCAAAACCACCCCAGCCCCAATCTTCACTAAATTATCTGCAATCGCCTCAATTTTTTCGTGAGGAAAAGTTCCCAGATCGGCATTCGCTTCAACAATGTTACACATTTTGCATTTTTGATGGCAATATTTCGACACATAAAACTGGATATAAAAAGGTGATTCTTTCGTAATCAAGGCCTTCAACATCGATACTTTTGTCTGAAATGAAAACATATCAGTATAATAACATTCCTTATCTAAATCGGTTACTAATCAACACCCCCACCGCTTCCCAAAAATCTCTCATTCTAATTTTTTTACCTTCTTTAATGTGTCGTGGATTATATGAAATTGGGACTTCGTAAATTTTAACCCCTCTTTTTAGTACCTTAGCCGTCACCTCCGGACAAAACTCAAAACGAATTGATGTCAATTTTATTGATTTCAGCAACTTTGAATCAAACATTTTATAGCAGGTTGGTTCATCGGTTATCGAAGCTCCATAAAGCCAGTTAACCATTTTTGTCAGCACCAATCCGCCCCAATAAAAACTCAATCCAGAGTAGTGAATACTTCTTTTCCCCAATCTTCTTGATCCGTAAACCACTTGCACCTCATTTTCAGCTATCTTCTTTAACATTTTATTAAAATCATTGGGATCATACTCCATGTCCCCATCCTGAATCACCACTGCCTCACCGGTAATATATTTAAACCCGGTTCGCAGAGCATAGCTTTTACCTCTATTTTTTTTATGGTTAATCAGTCTAAATTTTAACCCCGATTTTCTGGCTTTATTTACTTCCTCCAGCGTTGCGTCTGTTGATCCGTCATTAATCACCACCAGTTCCTTTTGGGTCTCTCCCAAATCCACCGCCTCCACCCGTTTGAGCAACTCACCAATCGTTTTCTGCTCATTATAGACCGGAATTACAATCGATAATTTTTTTATTGTTTTCATTTAATCACTCCATCTTATCAAAATAGTCTCGGCTTATCCGCCCGTAAATAATGTTCAACTTTTGATTTTCGTAACCCAAAAAAGTGGTGTTTTCCACCCCCTCAATCAACCATCCCTTCGACTTGATATTAGCCAAACAATTCCCCGACTCGGTATTCAGTCCAGTAAAGGCCCCCAAAGTCACAAACTTTACCTCCGTTTGATCTCTCCAATATGGTTTTAATCTTCGATTAATCTCGGCCATATAAAAATTATTAGTTGTCATTTGGGAATAAGCGCGAACATCAATATTAACCACCGGCAATTTATTAAAAGGGGATAATCCATAATAAGTCATTCCTCCCACCGCACAGTTCAAATAGATTTCGGGCCCAAAATTTATTACTTTATCATCAACTTCAATCTTGTTTGAAAATAGAAACAACCTCTCTTTGAGGTAACTTGTCCGGTTGTAAAAATATCCCGGCCGAAAAGAAATATCATAAGCCAAGCTCATATTTATCACCCGTTTATTCCAAATCAACAGCCACCCAAATAAAGGCAAAAACAGCCAATATCTATGCTTACTTTTTATTAAGCTATAGCCTATTAAAAGTAATATTCCCCCTAAGTATTCCAGCACCAATCCGTACCGCAAATACCCAAACTGTAATGCCCAAAATAAATATCCCAGTAAAAAAATCACCACCAAATACCGCCACGATCCCTTAATTTTTTTGAAAAATAATACCGGGATACTAAACAATACCAACCCGGTATATAAATTTAACTTAAAATCATTAAACAGATCATGCACCTGGCCCAATCGTTTTGGATCCATAATTGAATAATAAAACCAGCCAATTTTCTGCCCCAAATTTTGACCACCAAATTGAGTTTCCACAAAATTAGTTGGTTCAAAATACTTTGACCTAAAAATGGCATTGTAAAAGGGGAATACCGGATTGCCCGTTGCCAGCCAATTTCCCAAATACCAAATCGATGGCATTATCATCACCCCCACCCCCAAAACAATCAGTCTTTTTAACTTCTCTTTTTTTAAAATTAACACCAAAAAATAAACAATTCCAAAATACAAATTAGTTTGTTTGCCCAGTATCATCACCGACAGCATTAGCGCCGAGTACCACAAATCTCTACTTTTTCCGTTTTGAAAATATTTCAACAGCCAGTATATACACCACACTCCCATGGTGGCCACCATCCCATCCACAAAATATGATCCAACTCCCAAAAACAATTCAAAAGACAAAAAAGAAGACACAAACAAAAACGTAGCTCCAATATCATCAATCAAATTTTTCCCTGGCATTATCAACTTAAATATTTTATACAAACCCCAAATCGCCATATATATCGCCAATATCGAAAACACTGTTCCCAGTCTGTACCCCAATACTATTGAAAATCCATATCCCACCATATCCATAACCGGGGAAAAATTATGGATCCCGGTTGGATAAAACTCATACTGATTATTTTGAGGATTCCACCCCTTAAAACCCAAATAATTATGGTAATTAAGCGAATCCATCGACACATCCGGTATCAAAAATCGATTCACAAACAACAGCAGGGGAATCAGCAGTCCCGCTCCCAACAATACTATCGATCCAAATTTTTCAAGCTTTTTTAAAAATTGCCACACTGTTTAAACCAAATTGAAATAACTGATAATCCAGCATCAACAGACCACTCTTCTGGGCCAAATTATCTAAATCTGTTTTATTATAGTATTTTTTGTGATCCATCACTTCTTTTCGACTAATTACATTTAATCCGGCCAAA
>Ga0209373_10002728_pt1 | contig 17141 bp, 12 predicted proteins | sample Higcelweek5metaG_FD_187173 | JGI IMG/M metagenome (GOLD analysis project Ga0209373, IMG submission 187173) | Freshwater pond sediment microbial communities from the University of Edinburgh, under environmental carbon perturbations - High... | ecosystem: Environmental > Aquatic > Freshwater >... | reverse complement strand
CATCCACCTCGGGGGCAATGGTGATTTCAAATTTGAAATCGAACCGTAATTGCTCCAACTGGCAATACAACTCAACGGCCTGTAACTCGTCGGACAAGGTGACTGTAACTTTCTCTGAATTGTGAAGTACCCCGCGCAGCAATATCGCAAATTTCGACAGGTAAATATTGGCCTCTTTATACTGGTTGCCATTAATCAACGATTGAATGGAATTCAAGGCGTTAAAAATAAAGTGCGGGTTCATTTGCGAACGCACCGCTTTTATTTCAAGCTCTTTAATGCGACGTTTGGCGGCTTCTTTTTGTTTTAACTGTCTTACACGAATTTTATAAATCCACCAGCCAATTAAGAGTGTGAATAAGATAGAGCCTAAGCTCCATCCTATTATTTTATACATAACTGTTTTTTCCACCTTCGAATAGTGCTTGGTTTCAATTGCTGTCCTAAGTGATTTTTCAAAATTAGAGACTCCACCCTGATAATAATGCGTCGCAGGATTTTCAGCATCATTATCTGCAATTCGAAACCATTTGTCGAGAATAAATATTTTTGTTCCTTGAAGTAGTAATTTCGATTTTAAATCCTGCTCAGCCAACTCTATATAGGTAACATTTGGTTTTTCAAGGATTGAAGGATCACAACATCCCAATCGGTAATGTTTGGCATTTTGGCAAATATAAATTCTATATTTTCTGGTTTAAACATGCACACAAAATCCTTGAATTGATTGATGTCGTGTTTGTAAGTTCCAATGATTATTAAACAAATAGTCTTTCCCTTATACTTCTTCAGATTAAATATTGAACCGTCATTCAATACAAAAGTGTTTATTGGAAAGCGATCCCCCTTTCTTAATTGAGCTGCCGCCTGATAGCTCAATTTTAGTGGTTCGGAAAGGGCCGGATCAAGGCAGTTGTTTATAAAAGACTTATAGTATTCTTCCACTTCTTCAATTCTTCCACCTTTCAAATTATCATCAATTTCTGTCGCTATCTGTTGGTAAAAAGGATACCCCCAAAGAGAGATCAGTGAGAAATAATATTTTTCAAGAAAACTGTTGGGTTTGGATTTATTCGTAGACAACCCAAGCTTACGGTATTTGAAGATCTGTGATTCTCTAATGTAATTTTGATAGGCGTAACTCCATTCAAATGGATTCATTAGAATAGGCAGTGTATCTACTTCTAAAAAGAAATCTTTAGGGTAATCTGTTACAGGCTCATTTTTATAATTGGGATTTGGATTCTTCGGATTACAAAAACGCTCCAGATTTGCAGTAAAGAAAGTAAGTTTATCAACGGCTACAAAGTAGTTCCAATCGCTTTGAAAAAAACGGATACAGTTTTCCGAAGCCGTTCCTTTATAACTATCGATCAATTTGTTAATTCGCTTTGAATAATCTTCCCAATATGTGTTATCGACACAAATATCTTGATCATAATGGGAGAAACTTCGAAATTGGTCAATCTCGTTGGAAAGCATGGTGTTATATGCCGCAGATCCAGTGAAGTAGTCTGACTTGTTCCTCCCCAACGAGAAGTACCTATTGGGCTTGGTATTCCAAAAATGGAAATCAGTTTTAGTTCTGTCGTAATTTGCTTGATTACCCAAACCCAAAATATTTAAGGTATCACCTGGTTCCATGAAAGCGGTTAAAGTTTTGTTTCCTATTTTAATACCAAGTTGCAGCGGTCGGTTAAAAAACAGAGGACATTGAAATGATCCATCACCATTGGTTTTAAATCTTTTTTCAGGGAAATAGCCATCAGTATTTGGTCCAGCAATCGAAATGTAAATATCCTGATTGATTTGATCGGACAATTTGCCTTGGATGATTGAATTGGATGGAAGGGGAAACGACGCAGCGGTTAAAATGTAATTTTCATTCTTCAATTTTATAAACAATGGAACACCACTTTCCTTTAAATAGGGAACTTTTATAGCAACAGAATCTGTTTTATTAATGAAAGGAAAAGGAACTTTTATAGTGTCTTTGATTATTTCATAGTTTATTCCAACCATTTGATCGTTGTTTTTCTCTATTGGTTTATAGATAGGCTGTATTAAATTTGAAATATTCTGCTCTATTCCACCAAATTCTTCGGACGTTGATATGGTTACAGTATAAAACATCTCACTTTTCTTTGGGCTAACTTGACTCAAAACAGTTGAATATTCGTAATCGCCAAATGGTTTAATGCTTGCTATTTCCCCTTTAGGGGTAATCACAAGAGAGTACTGTTTTTTTGGATCAGGGGCCATTTTATTTTCATCAAATGTTGGATAGTAAGAATCGTATCCAAAATTTAAACCTTCAGACCTAGACTTTTCAACGTATCGTTGAAGGGTGACTTTATATTGCTGATTACCATCGGAAAGTTGTTTATCCAATTGGAAGCGTAAGAGAAAGGTTTTTGCACTTTCTTCAACCTGCACCTCAAACCAGTCACCCTCTTTCAGGTTAAAGCGGCCTTCGGTTTTTTGGGCAAATAGATTCGTTGTAAAGACTAACAGCCAACCAAGGAGCAGAGTAAATGTTAGATTTTTCATTGCTTTCAAAGATTTAGATTTTAAATATCAAAAGCAAAGGTGAACCACAATATTTATATATTCTGTGGTCACTTAGTGTACAACCGTTCCGGGCTATTATTTGGTTATTACAGTTACTTTTTCTGAGGCACCTTCAAAACGGCATCATAAGCAGGCCGGGGTGTTTTGTCCCTGCGGTAGAGTAATGGATAATTGGTGCGGCCGGGTATCGGATAATCGTTTTTCCACGACATGCCATCGTGTAGTCCCCACACCGTTACACGGTCGATTTTATCACGTTTTGCATAGAAAATCCCCATCAATTCGGCATAGCGATCGGCCAGTTGTTTTTCTATTTCGGGAGGAAGCCCATTTTTATACGGATCAAGAAAAACTTCAAACTCTTCGAGCTGCCATTGTGGGTCGCTCATGATTTTGCCAATCAACTGACCTTCTTTGGTGATGGGCAAAACATCAACATCGAGCTCGGTAATCATCACCTTTACGCCCAGCGCGGCAAATGTGTCAATAGCCGCTTCAATGTACTCGTTCTTCGGGAAGTTTAACCCCCAGTGTCCCTGAATCCCAATTCCATCAATCCGGATTCCCTCTTTTTGGAGCATCCGTACCATTCGGGCAATGCCGTCGCGTTTCGATGGCCGCCAAACGTTAAAATCATTGTAATACAATTCGGCACCGGGAGCGTATTGACTGGCAAACTTGAAAGCCAGCTTTACCAGTTCGTCGCCATCGCCTAAACCTTTTACCCAGGTGGTGGGACGGTAAGAACCGTCGATATCAATTACTTCGTTCACCACATCCCATGCGTCAATGCGGCCCGAATACCTTCCGGCTACTTTCTCGATGTAGCTCCTCATTTGTTCTACCATCGCTTCGTGCGATTTCGGGTTTCCAGTTTCATCCTTGAAAAACCAATCGGGAGTTTGGTTGTGCCAGATAAGCGTATGCCCAATAAGGAACATGTTATGCTCTTCACCAAACTTAACAAAGGCATCAGCCTGATCAAAACGCCATACATCGGGTTTTGGATGTACCGTTTCGGCCTTCAACACATTCTCGGGGGTTATGGTATTGAATTGCTCAACAACAATTCTTCGTGAGGTGGAATCTCGGCCATTAACAATGCCGTTGTTTACAGAACAACCAAACATAAAAGCATCTTTGTATGCCTCTTTCAAGGTTTTTGGTTCTTTATCAGCTGCCATTGAAGATGTGACATACAATAACAAAAATAAACAGCTTAAAAACGGGAACAATGGTTTCATGTGTATATCTATTTTAAGTTACTGTTTATCTGTTGCATCGAAAGGTCGTTTATTAAATGAGTTATCATCCAGATGGAACTCACATGTGTTTTGTTCATCTGCATTTAGTTTGCACTTCGATTGTATTCTTTGCAGACATGTTCGCTTCATAACAAGATGGTTTTCTAAATGGATGTTTTACGATTCTGGTTTTCAAAAATAGCAGATTAGGGCGGAATATGAATACTGAAAGCAGAAATATATCTATTTGATAATTACACCCCATTCCATCACATAAAAACCGTCGCGTTTAAATTGAACGATTGTAGGTTCTTCCATTTTGAAGTAGTCGGTATTACCAACTATGGCATAAAACAGACGATTTATATTTTCGGGGTTGATCGAAAATTTCAATTGAACAACTTCAGCTATAATGCTATTCGTTTGCGGATAAACCATATAATATTCACTCTCGGTTAACTTAGGAATCCAGAACTCGGTAAAATCAGCAATTTCAGCTGTTGAGAAGTTATACAATGCCATATTCTTCTCAAAAAATGTTTTTAAATCGGGCTTTGCGATGCACCATCCTTTGCGGTATTGAAAAATATCGGGCTGAATGCTTTCATAAAAAAGATAATTAAACTCATTATTTATCAGACCATTCTGATCAACATCGACACACCAGCCACTATTGTATTCAGGAATAGATTCGGTAATTGAACCACCTTTAGGAAATGCAACTTCCAAACAAAGGTTCGTCTTAGTTGCTGGATAGATGTAAATATTGGGCTTAAAAAGCATAATATTATCAGTAACCATCATGGAAAGAGTATCGCTGTTTTTTCCGTTAATGGCTATTAGTGAAACATTAAATGGGAAGCTTCCAGAAAAGATGTGCTTTGGCTCTTTTTCGGTCGAAGTTGTGCTGTCGCCAAAATTCCACAAATAGCTTTTCGCATTTTCCGAGCAGTTAACAAACTGGACTTCGCCAGCTGCAACCTCTGTAATTGTATAATTAAAACAAGCTTTTACTTCTATACTATCTTCATCTTCTTCACAACCAGAAAAAAGTACTACCACCAAAAATACCGCCAAGATTATATTGAATAAATTTTTCATTTTTAATTGATTTTAAGGTTAATGAGGGTTAGATGAAAAAAGGATCAAAAAGTTGCTCCAACTTTCGATAATTAAAATCTATCATCGAAACAACAACCAAGAGCTGTGTCGTTAAGGCAAAAATCACACCCTCAACGAAGCACGGAACCCCCTTACTCCATAGTACGACTCGGCACCATTGTGATACGTAAACACATTATTGTAGCGACAATCGCAAAATAGTGCGCCGCCAAGTTCCCTGATTTCAGCAGGTGTTTTAATCCAACTCGATGTTTTCGTGTCGAATTTACCTAGCTTCTGCAACTGCCTATATTCGTCTTCCGACAAAATCTCAACACCCATCGCAGCCGCCATATCTACGGCATTGTTTTCAGGCTTATGTTCCTTCCTCGATTCCAACCCCTCTCGGTCGTAACAAACACTTCTCCGACCTTTAGGTGTCTCGGGCGAACAATCGAAAAAAATATACTCACCCAAATCTTTATCAAATCCAACAACATCAGGTTCTCCGCCGGTTATCTCCATCTCATTAAGCGACCAAAGTTTTTCAACGTTAGCTTCGAGTGCTGCCAGTAGTTTTGTCCATTCAATGCCATTGTGCCGATTAAGGTTTTTTTCGAACCGTGCTTTCAAAACAGCTATTATTTCTGCTTGTTGTTCAGTCGATAACTCACTATTGCTCTTCATATTAAATATAGATTAATGAGTATATGGAACGTATTATTAGTAACCGAAAAAAAATTGTAGCAATTCCGTAAATACAACCACCCTCAACTTACTTTTCCTAATTCCTGCTACCGCACGTGTTTAACGCATGGATATTTATTATACAGAATATCTTTGGTCTGAATTGAAATTTGACGTAATGTTACACTCAATCAATCAGTGTATTCTATAAAAAAATTCAACAATTAAGCCATACAATCTAATTTTACGGTAGCAGGGTTAAGTCCATCGTATAAATGGTCTATTCTTTTATAATTTTTACAAAATCAGTGGTTTTTCCGTCATATACTTTCAATAAGTACATACCAGAAACCATTCCCCCAGTTTCAACAACTGTTTTTCCAATAAAATTGCCTTTTTGAATTACTTTACCTACCATGTCAATAAGTTCATAATCAACAGTGCCTCTGTTCTCTGCCGAGACAACTGAAAAGTTTTGAGATACCGGATTTGGATAAACCTCAACCATGCCTTTGAGCTTTAAAGTTTCAACACCAGTGACAGTGAATACATCCGATGGTTCAGATGGACAACCATTTTCGGTAACTATTACATAGTATTGCCCATCTCCGGTTGAGGTGATTTGTTTCTGATCAGCACCGGCAATTAATTCACTTTGCTTGTACCACTGGTTTCCTGATGCAACGCTTGACTGCAAAACATTGCCACTTTTGGTAACTATCGGCTTCTCTGGCATTGTGTTAACAGCAACTGCAATAGAATTTTCACTTCCAACGCCACAGCTATTTTCGCCTTGTACTTTGATTGTGCCTGAAGTAGCTGAATTGCCAAAGCTTACAAGTATGCTGTCAGAAATGCTTTTTCCAGTAAAACCCTGCGGAAGAGACCAGACATAAGAGTCTGCTCCAACAATAGAAACTACTTTGTATAGATGATCAGATGTTCCCTGACAAACCGTTTGATCGCCTGAAATGACACCAGTATTGGGTCGAGACTTAACAACTACACTTAACGAATCTGAAGATTCACTGATCCCAAAATTAGCTGAAGAATTCAGGGCAATAACAGAAATTTTTGCTGTTCCATTAAAAGTATCCGACCAGTCAACCTTCACAGCCATTGAATCTCCCGTAATGACACCTGCATTGGAAGGGGTAATTGACCAACGATAAGATGTTGCTCCCGGAACGCTGGCAGTTGAATATTCTGAATTTATAGAATTCGAACAAAGATTGGTCGCCCCTTCAGGCGTTTCGGGTTTGCCTAAAACAACAGTGGGTCCAACTGAAAATATCTTTGATGGTGCAAATGGTGAACCGGCAAAGTTGTGATCGATTGCTTGTACACTCCAAGAATAGTTCCCCTCTGGAAGATCTTTTATTGTCCATGAATTGTTCTGCCCAACATTCCCTATAGCAACAACTTTTCGTACTCCATTGCTGAAATCTGATAATGGGCTTTTGATTATTTTTCCATCACTGGATTGAACAAAGAGATTATAAGAAAGCCCATTCTGGGGTGTTTCCTTATCGTCCGCCTTATCCCAGGTAAATGTAACATCTCTATTATTAACAGTTTGTTTTAGGCTATTAGGCGATGAAGGGAGTGTGTTTTTAATAACACTTTCGTTTCTATACACTTTGGAAATATCACCAGAAGAAAACAAATTTCCTGTTAGTAAAATATCAAGGTCGCCATCATTATCGTAATCGCCCCACGCAACACTGCCATCCACGACCCCAGTAAGAGAAATTTCAGTTTGCTTGGAAAAGGTATTGTCACCATTGTTTTTATAAATTATAGAAAGCTCATCATAACCATCGTCTCCAGATAATAAAATATCAAGGTCGCCATCATTATCGTAATCGCCCCAAGCAACACTTCCTCCATAAACCCTGGGAAGTGAAATTTCGGTTTGTACGGTAAAGATATTGTTGCCGTTGTTTTTAAAAATTTTGGAAATATAGTTCTGGTTACCTTTATCTCCCGTCAATAAAATATCAAGGTCGCCATCGTTATCGTAATCGCCCCAGGCAACTGAGCTGTTATCAACCCCTATGAGTGAAATTTCGGTTTGCTCGGTAAAGGTATTGTTGCCGTTGTTTTTATATATTTTGGGAGAACTATTTCCTGTCAATAAAATATCAAGATCGCCATCATTATCATAATCGCCCCAGGCAACCGAACCATTATAAACCCCCGTAAGCAAAATCCCGGTTTGCTCAGTAAAAGTATTGTTTCCGTTGTTTTTATATATTTTAGAAATATACGTGCCAGATGCGGTTTCCCCTGTCAATAAAATATCGAGGTCGCCATCGTTATCGTAATCGCCCCATGCAACTGAACCATTATCAACTCCTGTAAGCAAAATCCCTGTTTGTTCGGAAAAAGTATTGTTGCCATTGTTTTTATATATTTTGGAAATATATTTACGAGAACTGGTATATCCTGTCAATAAAATATCTAGGTAGCCATCATTATCGTAATCGCCCCAGGCAACTGAGCTGTACCTAACCCCTATAAGATAAATTCCGGTTTGCTCCGCAAAGGTATTGTTGCCGTTGTTTTTAAAAATTTTGGAAATATCGTTTCCTGTTAATAAAATATCGAGGTCACCATCGTTATCGTAATCGCCCCAGGCAACTGAGCCTTTATCAACCCCAATAAGCGATATCCCAGTTTGTTCAACGAATAAAGGAGTTTCAACATTTGCTTCATTGCTGTAATTAGATGAGATGCCGTTGAAAATTGCTTTTACCCTGTAATAATAATGAGTTGCGAGAGTTAATCTTTTATCGATATAAGTATTTGATTTCAATGTGTCAACAGGATAAAAATTCTGATTATTGCCTAACGATCTTTCAACCACAAATAGCAGTTCACATTTCGAATCATTAACCCATGATAAGCTAACTTCACCTATAGAGTTTGTTGTTACTACTAATTGTTGGGGTGCCGATGGAGAAGTTATTTTGAAATTTTGCACTTTCGAAAAAACAGAACCAGCAAAGCAATGATCAACAGCCTGAATAGCCCATTCGTACTCTCCATAATCGAGATTTTTAATAGTATAGGTCAATACCTGATTTAAATTTCCCAGTTGAACTATCCTGCGAAAACCATTTGTTATATCTGACATCGTCGACATTAATGAGGAACCATTGGAAACTCTTTTTATATAGATATTATAACTTAATCCTTCGGATGGGGTCTGGTTATCTGTTGCTTTTCCCCAGCTAAATGTTACGTTATCTTTGTCTACAATGGGTATTGAAGCTATTGGAGCTGTTGGTTTGACATTTGCTTTTTTACTTTCATTTTTGTAAATGCATGTTTTTAATGGGCTAATATCAGAACGTGTTTCTCCTGTCAATAAAATATCAAGATCACCATCGTTATCGTAATCGCCCCAAGCTACCGAGCTTTGATAAACCCCCGTAAGCGAAATCCCAGTTTGCTCTGTAAATGTATCGTTGCCATTATTTTTATAGATTTTGGTTTCTCCAACACCAGACAATAAAACATCAAGATCGCCATCGTTATCATAATCGCCCCAGGCAACTGCGCCATGTATTCCTGCTAGCTTGATTTCGGTTTGATCTGTAAAGGTATTGTTGCCATTGTTTTTAAATATTTTTGATATATCTTTATAACCTAAGTATCCGTTTAATAAAATATCTTGGTCGCCATCGTTATCGTAATCGCCCCAGGTAACTGAGCTCCATTTAACTCCAGGAAGCGAAATTTTAGTTTGTTCGGAAAAGGTGTTGTTTCCATTGTTTTTATATATTTTGGAAATTATGCTATCATAACTGGTTTCTCCTGTCAATAAAATATCAAGATATCCATCGTTATCATAATCACCCCAAGCAACTGAACCATCACTGACACCTGTAAGTGAAATTCCAGTTTGCTCAGTAAAGGTATTGTTGCTGTTGTTTTTATATATTTTGGAAATACAGCCATAATTACGATTGGATCCTGTCAATAAAATATCAAGATCGCCATCATTATCATAATCACCCCAGGCAACTGAGCTATACACAACCCCAATAAGTGAAATTCCGGTTTGCTCGGTAAAGGTATTGTTGCCATTGTTTTTATAGATTTTGGAAATACCACTGCCAGTCAAAAGAATATCGAGGTAGCCATCGTTATCGTAATCGCCCCAGGCGACAGAACCATTATTAACCCCAATAAGTGAAATCCCGGTTTGCTCGGTAAATGTATTGTTGCCGTTGTTTTTATAGATTTTTGAAATATCTCTGCCAGTCAAAAGAATATCGAGGTCACCATCGTTATCGTAATCGCCCCAGGCAACCGAACCACCACTAATCCCAGTAAGTGAGATCCCGGTTTGCTCGGTAAAGGTTTGTGAAAAAAGGAGATGGGATACCATCAATAATGCTGTAAGTAAAGTTGTTCGTTTCATTCGTAATGTTTGTGTTAAGTTACTGTTTATCTGTTGGATTGAAAATCATATACTCAAACATCAATGTGTCCACTCATGGATCTAACTCCATTGCATTTCTCCGATTCGCAAAGGTTATACATACTTGTTTGCTCCGCTGATCTGCAATTAGCTTCGCTAGATTTTACCTTCGGTGAACTTTGTTTCAATTAGCTCCGCTGATCTACGATCGTGGTGGACAACCATGTTCGTTTAATCCGTTTTTGTAATTAATGAATTCTGCTCGTTTTATAGGCAAATAGTTTTGTTCGAGATAATCGACGACATTGATTATTAAATAATAATATTACAGCAGCAAAAATATTAAACATTATTAATTATACGCAAATAAAATGTCATAAATTTTTAGTAAAACAGACATCTCACTTTATTCAATGCTATATTTTATCGGCTTCAACTCTTAACCAATTGCGAAAAGATTATTTTTGCCCCCGAATTTATGAACATCAGCAAATGAACCAGATATCAATAAGCGAATACGATTATAACCTCCCCGACGAAAAGATTGCCAAGTACCCTTTGGAACAACGCGACCAATCGAAACTGTTGGTTTGGAACAATGGTGCAATTAGCGACGACAGGTTTTCGAACCTTTCAGAGCGTTTGCCTTTAAACTCGCTGCTGGTGTTCAACAACACTCGTGTAATAAGGGCCCGGTTACTTTTTCAAAAGGAGAGCGGTGCACGAATCGAAATCTTTGTCCTCGACCCAATTGAACCTGCCGATTACGCCCAAAACTTTCAGCAAACCCAAGGCTGCACATGGAAGTGTGTGGTTGGAAACCTGAAAAAATGGAAAACCGGCAACTTGGTAATGCCCATAGAAATAGATGGCACACAGGTGAGTTTCTGTGCCGAAAACATCAACAACCTAGGAAGTTTCTGTTACATTAAATTCAGCTGGGACAATCAGCAGTTTAACTTTTCCGACCTGCTCGAAGCGGCAGGCAACATCCCTATCCCACCCTACCTTCACCGCGATTCAGAAGAGAGCGATTTAACCCGCTACCAAACCATCTATTCAAAAATTAAAGGCTCGGTTGCCGCTCCAACTGCAGGGCTACACTTTACCGACGACGTTTTCAATTCATTAAAAACCAAAAACATCGAAGTTGTAGAGACCACACTTCATGTTGGTGCGGGAACGTTTCAACCTGTGAAGTCCGATTCGGTTAACGACCACCAAATGCACACCGAACACATTGTAATTGACTTCGCATTGCTCAACACGTTAATTAATCACAACGGGCCAATTATTGCCGTTGGAACAACTTCAATCAGGACACTTGAAAGCATTTACTGGATTGGATGTAAAATATTACGAAACCCCGAAATTGATTGCAGCAACCTCGCCATTGACCAATGGGAACCTTACTCCGACAGCGAAAAGCCAACAAGGCACGATGCATTAAATGCGCTGCTTAGCTTCATGAACCACAACAACTTAAAACAGCTAAACTCGGCCACTCAAATAATTATTGTTCCCGGTTACCAGTTCAGGGTAATCGACGGAATGATTACCAATTTTCATCAACCTAAAAGTACGTTGCTTTTGCTTATTTCGGCATTTGTAGGAACTGAGTGGAAATCCATTTACAAGCACGCTCTCGAAAACAGCTACCGTTTCCTTAGTTATGGCGACAGCAATTTGTATTTGAAGAGCTATTGAATACTGCATTCTGGATTGCAATCGAAGATCACCTTTAGGTAAATCCTTTGGCAAATCCTTTGGCAAATAGGTCGTGATAACATATCCCGACCAGCTAAGGGGTGTTCGGATTGCAAATACGAACAAGCGGGTCTTCGATTGGCTCCGCCGATTTTCAATTCACGCTCCGCATGATTAGTGTGTCGTCACAGACGACTTTCGAAAAACCACTCGTTACGCAAGCTAAACGAATGGTAGTACAGGTCATATTATTTTTGTTGTGGCACGTGTTATTTTACTATCCAATCTTTTAGTCGTTGAATTTTGTCTGGATTGTTTGCAATGTATTGATTCACTGAATCTGAATTTGTCGACTGAGAAATATAATAACTAAAAGCCTCAAGATTGTCTGATTGAATTAGGTCAATGAATTTTGAAACATAAAAATCCCACCAAAAGCCTTTATTTTCTTTTTTTATTTCTTCAAGCATTGCAAATAATACTCTATTGGTTTCAATAAAAAACTCCATCTCGCTTTTATCTTTGTCCTCTGTTAACCTTGATGCGGCCATTAAACTTAGTATCATCTCTGCGGTTCCAAACAAACTATCAATAGATGTTGGGACGATGACCGAAACATCACTATCATTTTTCATTTCAACACCTTTCGCTAACTGTTTCTTTAAATTTGTAAAATTAATTTTCGACCGTTTTGAATTTGGCTCTAACATTAGGAAGTAATATGTAGGAAGCAATGACATTACCCGCTCTCCTTTTGCTTGCATGATTGAGGATAAAATTACATGACTGCTGCCATGTTTGGGGTTTGCATTTATTGCGTTAATTGCAGCTTTCTCTGCTTTTTCATAGTTCCTTTGATTGTATAAAGTCAAAGCAAGATTGTAGTTCAAAAGATTACTGTCTGGATACTTAGATAAGCCTTCTTCATAAGCCTTAATTGCTTTATCTGGTTTTCCACTCATGTCCAAGGAGCTTCCCAAAACAATATATGCTCCTTGCTTACTACCTGAATCTTGTTTGATTACTTTCTTACTATATTTTATTGCTTCACTATATTTCCCTGCAGCCATGTATGAGTATGATAACTCATAATTTGCTAAAGGTGAGTTTTTGTCAATGCTCAATGCCATTTTGTATTTTGCTATTGCATCGTCGTATTTGCCTTGATCGTGTAATTCTGTCCCTTGGGAAACAAGTTCATTTACTTTGTCTTCCTGTCCAAAGAGATTTACAGTTAAGAATAGTCCTAAGATTAAGTTAGTCAATAGTTTCATGTCGGTTTATTTTATTAATTGTGTCAATTTCTGTCTAATTACGAACTCTTTTGCAAGAGCGGTTTACATGCCATAACGTTCGGAACTCTATACAATTACCGACTGTCTCGCCGTTGGTGTGGTTGCGGGCTACACGGCTTGTTGTCAGTACGAAAACGACAATTGACATATAATTTTTGCTATTAGCAGAGCTTTACTGTTCATCTAGTTTGTCAATTTCAAAATCTATTATTCTATTTTTAGACATTAATTTTCTTAGTTTATCCAAATGTGTTGCCTCAAACCCTAATGTCATTAGTATTTGATTAGAATTTAGACCAAGTTTTTTTAGATTCTCAATTTTTAATTGAAGAATTTTTTGTTCTCGTTCTTCAATTTCTTTTTGTTTAATCAATATGTCAACTTTAGTCTCGGCATTGGGTATATAGTTATTTACTAGATCTTTTATAACCTCGAATATCTTCCCAATACCAATCAAATCAACAGATCCTCTAGATCCGAATTTAATTTTATGCACTTTAAGTGATTCTCTATTTGAAAACCCCCAGTCACTATAAGTAAATGATTCTTCATTGTCGATATCATTCTTAAATATTTTATTGACTCTCGAAGGAAACAAAAGAGAAATATTCAGAAAGTCCGGCAGATTTTTAATTTTTTTATCCCAATTGAATTCTGTCCCTAATCTGTCGTACATAACATTTGCTTGCTCCAAGGAAGAGTAATAGGAGTAAAGACGACTTAAAGAATCAAATAAAACATTAAAGTCTTCAATCCACCAGTCATTGTCAATCCCGACTCTAAGAATAGATTTTGTTAGTTTCGTTTCAATTTGCGCTGTCTTCATTATTTTGTAGTTGTTTTGTTAACCTTGCCGCTAACGTTTGACAATATGAAACGGTCGGGTTTTCAGGCTGCGAACTTGTCCATCTACTAGAATGCTGGAGCGGTAACCAAACTCTCTCAAACCACTGAATACCAACCATCTTACATTATATGTTAGTTGGCGTTAATATTTCATTATCTTATTTGTTATTATAGTTTCATTATTCAGTTTTACCAACAACAAATAAACCCCCTGTTTATATTCTGCTAAATCAATCTGAGTATTATTATGGAAACTTTTGGATTGCATTAATCTACCTGTTATATCAAATAACTCTATTGCCAATAATTGATTTGAAGCTGAGCTTATCCATAAATTACCATTGGTTGGATTAGGATAAATGAATAAATTACATTCTTTTTCATTGTTTGATATAAAATTTGGAATATCAGGATTAGGGTTTTGGTATTCAAATGCACCAATATCAACATGATTATTACTTATACGGGTATTATTAGTTATGTCGTTTTTAAGATCTAATTCCGTAGAACGGTAATATGTAGTAATACCTTTGTCAATACATATAGAAGAAGAATCAATACTCCAATAATATATTATCGAATCTCGATTATATGTAAGTGTATTATTTATTTTTACAAAATTAGGATTATCGAAGTATACATTTTTAAATTTTGTAAATAGAGACGAATTATAATCTTTACCATCTTCAATTATGCAATTTTGAACAGTTGGTCTATAGTCAGATAAAAAATTATAAATTTGCTTTGAATTAGAAGAAGTGCTTCTATTACCAAAAAATATGGTATTATAAATAAAATAATCATCACCTAAATATATGCCAGGTGCATAATCGGAATTATTATTACATATCGTATTATTTACTAAAAGTAATTGTCCACTCCCTCCATAAATTGCACCACCACCAGATTTTGCTTTATTAAAACAAATGATATTGTTTGCAAGAATACCATCAAAACCGTGAAATTTTATTGCACCTCCATTATAAGTTGAATTATAGTAAAATATATTATTGATTAGCCATGCATCATTTCCTGTAATATCAATGGCTCCTCCTTGTGAACCTTCATTATTTATAAAAGTTGAATTATATATTTTGGGGCTTGCTGACAACAAAGACATTGCTCCTCCACTGTTATATGAATAATTTTCAAAGAATGAACAATTGTTTATTAAAGCATTAGAAAAATATAAATTTATACCAGAGCCACTACTACCATAATTTCTACGGAACACAGAATTTGATATTCTTATTTTCGAAAAATTCTCTATTGCTATTGCACCAACCTTACTGTATTCAAATACGCAATAATCGATAATTGTAGAATCGTTGGAATTAGAGTTTCCATAGGAACCTCCGTCCCAGTTATATTTAAGTTCAAGACCACCCCAGCCAATATTATATCTGTTCGAAGAGTATCCAGTTGTGTCATTTATTGTAAATACAATATTTTTCTCCATACTACCCAATAAATGTAAGCTTCCAACACTACTAATCTTATAATTACCTTGAAATTGAATTAATGTTCCCGCATTTATTGTCAAAGTTGAACCTGAATTAATTGTAACATCACCTATAATTTTCACTGTATCGTAATCCCATACAGTATTTTGTGTTATGCTACCAGAGAATCCAATTGTCTGAGAAAAAGAATGGCTATAAATTAATACAGCAAAATAAATAGTTAATAGTCTTTTCATGTTGTCAAGTTTTTTTTTTAATGCCAGCTAACTAGTATATATCCCCAACCTTATACCACTCTCATTAAATTCACTAACCCTGCTTACTTATTGGCAAAACTTAAATCTTAGTGGTTCGTTTACCGTTGGTTAACTTTTAGTTTTATTAATACCATCAAATGTATAAATAGTTTTTCAACTATAATATTTATTAATAGAATAATATTTCTGTTTTTTTGTTCTATATTACTGCTAGCTACACAATAAACTAAACCGAAGCAGCATTGCGCTTAATCAAAACAGCTGTTGTTGTTCAAATTTCTTTTTACACTAATTATGCGAAGAGGATGAGATGTTTTGGTAACAATGAAAGTCAACTTCATGCCTTTGCTAAGTCAAATAACCCCTATGTTGTAATGCATTAAAAAATTTCAAGGCTACATCGGCTCAATGCAAAATGTTTTCCTACCAATGTTAATTGACATTTGCCCAATGTTAATTGTTTCCGTACCAATGTTGCGCGACATTGGTATGATGTTACATGACATTCGACCGATGTTAATTGTTTTCGTACCAATGTTACATGACATTGGTATGATGTTGCACGACATTCGACTAATGTTACACGACATTGGTACGATGTTACATTACATACGACCAATGTTAATTGTTTTAGTTCCAATGTTGCATCTCATTGGTATGATGTTGCACGACATTGGTAAAATGTCAATTTACAACAATGGTATGTGCTTATAATTAAGTAGTTACTCAAGAAACATTTGATTAAAACAAGAATAAACAAGGCAGTCAGGGAGTATTCACGGAACTGTGTCTAATCTATTATTTTCAGTCATATCCATCGGTTTTAATGATGGATAAATGAAATTAAAAACGGCACAAAAAATAACAAATGGTAATAAATGAGGGGTGTTTTGATTGAATTGTCTGAACGATGGTTCTTTTGATTAAATGATTAGCATGATTGAGGGATGAGTTGCCTCCTGCTTTAGCTGGAGGAAGGGAAATGCCTTCCTGTTGATGGACACAACTGTAAAAGGCTTGGCCTGTGACAATTAATTTAAAAAATAAGGTGAATAAGGTTCATGTTTTTGTGTTTCATTATTAGCTACTAAGGTTAGAAAATAGAATAAAGTTTGATTTGATACATCTACCATATTGAGGGAAACCTTATTTTACAATTAAACCTCAGTAGCAGAATTGAAAATATAATCCCCTCAATAACCTTATTCACCTTATTAATTGTCTGAACTATCATTCTTTTGATTAAAATGATTGGCATGATTGAGGGATGAGTTGCTTCCTGCTTTAGCTGAAGGAAGAGAAAATGCCTTCCTGTTGATTGGCTTTAGCCGAAAGGAGATTGTTTCTCTGATCTACATTTCGCCTCAAGCCGGCTAGGCTCTTCATTTTTGTCTTAAAACAAAAACGAAGCAAAAAATTCAAGGCTCTCCAATAAAAGCATCTTCATCTTCACAATCTCTAAGTGCGGCCGGGTGATCTTCTCCCCCCCACGGGAGAAGCTTCCCGGTCTTACTAAGCGATTGTTTTGATTCAAATTG
>Ga0209373_10002727_pt1 | contig 17153 bp, 18 predicted proteins | sample Higcelweek5metaG_FD_187173 | JGI IMG/M metagenome (GOLD analysis project Ga0209373, IMG submission 187173) | Freshwater pond sediment microbial communities from the University of Edinburgh, under environmental carbon perturbations - High... | ecosystem: Environmental > Aquatic > Freshwater >... | reverse complement strand
TACCCTTGCATCGATAGCCTTGCAATCCACTATTCCATATTTATTAACAACCTCATGTGCAACTTTTTGCACACCGAGAACAGATGTCTTATACTCATCAAACACTTCCATCATCTGGCTGAGACACGGTTTTTTTGACACTACGACATCATCTCCGAGTAATACTGCAAATGGCTCATTCCCTATAAAATGTTTTGCCGTTAGTATTGCATGCCCGAGTCCTCTAGGCTCTTTTTGTCTAATATAATGTATATTTGCCATCTCGGAAATGCCTCTTACCATTTCTAATAATTCTGTTTTGGAATTTTTTTCAAGTTCTAATTCCAGTTCTATCGAGCGATCAAAATGATCCTCAATGGAACGTTTGTTGCGACCAGTTACAATGATAATATCCTGAATGCCAGAAGCAACAGCTTCCTCAATAATATATTGTATCGTTGGTTTATCTACAATTGCTAACATTTCCTTGGGCTGTGCTTTGGTCGCTGGTAAAAATCTTGTTCCTAATCCCGCAGCTGGAATAATTGCTTTCTTTACCTTCATACTTTTCCTCCTAATGTAATGAAAACTTTGATTCTTCTTTTGATTTTATATTCATTTCAATTTTACAATCTGCCAGGAATTCGTAATTCACTTCTAATGCATAATCAATATCAATTTTTATATTTTCTTTTGTCTCATTGATACTTACTTTTTTAGAATCTACTCCAATTAGAATATTCCCATATGGTGTAATATAGTTTGTCATGGTTTTCTTATTCTCTTCAAAAACCATATGCACATTTGTTACACCCGTTTTTGTTAAGTCCATCGAATTTCTGTCGAATTTCACAATGTTTTTTGTTAAACCTTCAAATCCTTCTACTACCTCATCATAAAGTAAATAATTTGTCTTACTTTTTTTATAATAAAGGCCATTTGTAATAATTTCAATCATATCGTTATCTAAGTCATTCCCAAACTGAAGGCCTTTCACGGATATCAATACTTCTTTTGTCATTCTAATACTCCTCTATATTTACTTGTTCTGTAGCTGGTCCTGCTGCAAGTTCTTCATTAAAATTTGAGAAAATCGTTTCTGCAAAATTTCTAAATTTGTCTGCAACATCACTGACAAAGAACTTATATTTTTCCGAATCCATGCTCTCTTCAGGCAGATGAAGTAATTCTTGCGATTCTAATAGCTCCTTTAATTCTTTTGCTGTTTCGTAAGCAGGATTTACAAGTGATACTTTATCTCCAACTACTTCACCAATTGTTTTTTTGAGCAATGGGTAATGTGTACATCCTAATATTAGAGTATCAATATCCTCTCTTAGCAGTTCCTTAAGATAGCGCCGTGCCATTTCATATGTGACACTATCCTCCCATAACCCCTCTTCTACCAATGGCACAAATAATGGGCAGGCTTTTCCTAAAACAGTAATTTCTTTGTTTCTCTGTCTGATAAAGCGCTCGTACATTTCACTATTAATAGTACTTTCTGTCGCTATAATCCCTATTTTCCCATTTTTTGTTCTTTCCACCGCAGCTTTAGCGCCTGGCTTAACAACTCCAATAATGGGAACATCGAGCTCCTTCTCAACTTCTTCAAGTGCACATGCACTGGCCGTATTACAAGCGACTACAATTGCCTTTACATCATAAGTCTGCAAAAATCTTATAATCTGTCTTGTATATTTTGTTATAGTATTCTTTGATTTGCTACCATAGGGAACTCTCGCTGTATCTCCAAAATAGACGATCCTCTCGTTTGGAATCTGTCTTATTATTTCCTTTACTACGGTCAATCCACCCACACCGGAATCAAATACACCAATTGGGTTCGCATTGTTATTCATATTAATTACCTCTTAGTATCCATTCTGACTTTTTTAATACAACACCACAAGAATTTTTGGCTATCTCATTTACAAATCCAACTGACTGATAATGTTCATTTCCTGATTATCAATGTGACTTTGAATCAGCTTCTCCGCAGTTTCATTATCTCCTATAGCAATACTATTACATATCATATCATGCTCTTCTATTAAACGCATGTGATTTCTGCTATCTTTCACATATTCCAAACGGTAGCGATAAACCTGCTCTGCCAGATTATTGACCATTTGTACCAATCTCCTGTTACCCGAAGACATTAGTATAATATCATGAAATTTTACATCCGACTGTGCTATCGTCGTAGCATCTTTCGTTAATGTGGATTTCACAAATTCAGCATTTGCTTCACGCAGATTTTTCTTATCCTCGTCACTCATTCTAGCACATGCAAGTCTGACTGCAAGTGTATCAAGCGTCCTTCTTACCTCTAGTACATCCTGCAGGTCTTTTTTTGAGATTCTAGATACCTCTGCTCCTCTTCGCGGAACCATTGTAACTAATCCATCTAAAGACAGTTTGTGAATAGCCTCTCGGATTGGTGTCCGGCTGACGCCTAGGCGGTTTGCTAAATGAATCTCCATCAAGCGTTCACCCGGTTTTAATTCACCTGTCAGTATTCTTTGTCTGAGTGTATTAAATACAACATCGCGCAATGGCAAAAACTCATCAATATTCATTGAAAATTCTTTATCCATAATGGAGCCCTCCTTTTTCATTGTATGTGCTTGTCAAAAAAATCTGTTTCGCTATCCCGCTTTGTTTCAATTCCTTATATGCCTTCATTGCTACCTCTTTATTGTCATATAGTCCAAACACAGTCGGTCCACTGCCGCTCATAAGCGCATTCAATGCACCTCTGCTTTTCATAAAATCTTTTATTTTTTCAATGATAGGATACTCTTTTATCGTTACTGTCTCTAAAACATTTTCCAGTTTATTTGCCATTTTTTCTAAATCCTGCTCCTTGATTGCCTCAACAATACCGTTGATATCAGGATGCTTTGCTATTTCGTCAATATGCAATTTCTCATATACATGCTTAGTCGATACACTGATTCCTGGTTTTGCAATCAAAACATGACAATATGGAGCTGCCGGAAGTGGCGTTAGTATCTCTCCTATTCCTTCTGAGAGTGCTGTTCCACGCATGATACAATAGGGAACATCTGCTCCTATCTTAAGTCCTCGTTCCATTAATTCTTTTTCGCACAAACCCAGACAAAACATCTTATTAATACCATATAGTACTGCTGCCGCATCTGCACTACCACCCGCCATACCTGCGGCTACGGGAATATACTTATTTAAGTTTATATTCACGCCCTCTCCTGTTGCAAATTCATCCATTAATAACTTTGCTGCTTTATATACCAAATTATCTTCATTCGTAGGTAGATAATTCAGATTCGTTATTATCTGAATCCCCTTATCATTCGTTTTTTCAATCGTAATCAAATCATATAGGTCTATATTCTGCATAATCATACGAACCTCATGGTATCCATCTTCACGACGACGTATCACATCAAGTCCTAAATTAATCTTCGCCATTGCTTTTAGTTTCATTTGATCCATCGTAATCAGAGTCTCCTTGCATTTTGTATACAACAGTCCTTATTACTATATTACCATTTCTGCCTTATTTTTCAATACTAAACACTAATGTTTTAAAATATCCTGCCGATATATGCTATGAAACCGAAAATATTAACAAAGCTATTTCTTGTTAATTCGAATAACTTAAACAGTGTATTTGGGTATATAGGCCCACACTCATACCAAGGAGGGTAATTATGAGCATAAACGGAATTTCGGGTTATTCGTCGGTAGCTGATGCATATAGTACATATACTTCTAAAACTAAAGCTACAGACGCAGAAACCTTGGCTAAAGGTGCTACTGAAACAAAAACTGAGACCACTGCTGAAACCGGTGTCATCTATGAATCATCGGCTTCCTCAACGGAAAAAACTTATACACAGGATACTAATCTGATTTCTCAGTTAAAAGCTGATGCGGAAGAAAAAACTGCGCAGCTTCAAAATCTCGTTCGCGAAATGCTTCTAAAGCAGGGAAATACTTATCATGAAGCAAATAATCTATGGAAATTTTTAGCGAGTGGTAATTATACTGTTCCCCAGGCTGTTAGGGAAAAAGCACAAACAGATATCGCAGAAAACGGATATTGGGGTGTGGATCAAACATCTGACCGCATTATAGATATGGCCAAAGCTTTAACCGGCGGTGATCCCTCTAAAATAGAGGAAATGAAGTCTGCCTTTGAAAAAGGATTTAAAGAAGCTACAAAAGCATGGGGTAAAGATTTGCCTGGTATATCTTCTGACACATATAATGCTGTTATGGAGAAGTTTGACACTTGGGCTGAAGAAGCAGCACAAATTTAAAAATTCAAATTTTTTGTATAAAAGGCCCGTCATTTGCATGAAAGTCAAATGGCGGACTTTTCAATTTATACAAATTTTAAGATCTATTTCACCGCATAAATCAGTTCTGACAGACTTTTAACATTATACTTTCTCATATATTCTTCAATTCCTATTATTACTTCACTTGTCACATATGGATTATAAAAATTAGCAGCACCTACTGCTACAGCTGTTGCACCTGCCAAGATAAATTCGATAGCATCATCAGCATTCATGATGCCTCCCATGCCTATTATAGGGATCTTCACAGCTCCAGCAACTTGATAGACCATTCTGACTGCGATTGGTTTAATAGCAGGACCCGATAGACCGCCTGTCTTATTTGCTAGAGTAAACGTCCTTTTATGAATGTCTATCTTCATTGAAGTTAAGGTATTAATCAATGATACTGCATCAGCTCCTCCTGCCTCTGCTGCCTTTGCCGTTTCTGTAATATCCGTAACATTAGGGCTAAGTTTCATAATAATTGGCTGCTTTGCCTTTTCTTTCAATGTTTTTGTTATATCATATAAAACGTCTGCATTTTGCCCGAACGCAATCGCGCCTTCTCTAACATTTGGACACGATACGTTGATTTCTAATAAGTCGACCTCTGTGTCAGAAAGTCTTTCCACAACCTCCTCATAGTCTCTTGTGCTTTTTCCACATACATTAACAATGATTTTTGTATCATACTGTTTCAGAAATGGAATATCTCTTTCCATAAACATATCCATGCCTGGATTTTGCAATCCTATTGCATTAAGCATACCCCCATAAACTTCCGCGACTCTAGGTGTCGGATTACCTTCCCATGGTACATTCGACACACCTTTTGTTACTACAGCTCCTAATTGATTTAAATCTACAAAATCCCCATATTCCATTCCTGATCCAAACGTGCCCGATGCGGTCATGACGGGGTTCTTAAATTCCACACCTGCTATTGTCACTTTAGTATTAATCATAGTATCACCTCTTTTGCAAGAAAAACAGGCCCATCTTTACAGACTCTTCTATTATTTACCTGTGCATGTTCATCCTTATCCTTTGTCTTACATACACACCCAAGACATGCTCCTACACCACATGCCATCTTCTCTTCCATAGAAATCCATGCTGGCACATTATGATCTGATGCATACTGTTTGATAGCACGTAGCATAGGGGTCGGTCCACAAGCATATATAATATCTGCTGTTAGACCATTTTCACGAATAGCATCCATGACATTTCCTTTCGTCCCTGTGCTTCCATCCTCGGTTGCAATGTACATGGTTCCATATTGTTCTAGCTCTTTCTCTAAAAATAATTCATCCCGATAACCAACAACTATCTGCTTATTGTACTTTTGACGGTCTAATTGCTTTGCTAGTTCTAATATTGGTGGAATTCCGATTCCTCCACCTATAAGAAATACTTTTTGACCTACTTCTTCCATGGGAAATCCATTTCCAAGTGGCCCTAGTATTGATATCTCATCTCCCTTAACATAAGTAGAAAACTGTGCAGTTCCCTCTCCCATTACACGATACACTATTCGTAAACTACCTCTTTCACCATCAATCTCGCATATACTTATTGGGCGCGGTAATAATTTAGATGCATCTTTTGTATATATGGAAATAAACTGTCCCGGCTTCGCATCCATGGCAATAGATGTTTCTATTATCATACTAAAAATATCTGTTGCTATTTTGTCCTGTCTAATTACTTTTGCTTGTTCTTTTTTTGGCTTTGACATATTATATCCTCGCTTTTTATACTGACTTTCTTTTAATTATTCCTGGTATACAATTTTTCCTTCACATATTGTATATTTTACTTTACCAAATAACGCTTCCCCTATAAATGGTGAGTTTATGGATTTAGATACAAAATTTTGCACAATCCATTGTTCCGACTCTGAAAAAATAATCAAATCAGCGACTGCTCCAACCTCTAAATAGCCTGCCTCTAACCTGTATAGCTTTGCTGGATTAAGTGTCATTTTTTGAATCAACTGTGCCAGAGTTAAGTATCCTTTTCTAACAAGATTAGTGATTCCAAGCGCTAATGCTGTTTCAAGTCCAATAATCCCGCTTGGTGCCTCCCCTATCGGTTTTTCTTTTTCTTCAGCGCTATGTGGCGCATGATCAGTAGCAATCAGGTCTATTGTATTATCCTGTAGCCCCCGTATGATAGCCTGCCTATCCTCTTCGGTGCGGAGGGGTGGATTCATCTTAGCAAGTGTTCCGTATTTTAGTACATCCTCCTCTGTCAAAGAAAAGTGATGAGGCGTCACCTCTGCATATATCCTTGACTCTTTTTTAAGCTCTCTTTGTTTTGCCTGCCTTACATATTCCACAGTCTGGCCTGCACTGATGTGTTGTATATTTAATCTCACTCCTGTCTCTTCAGCTATCATAAGATCTCTCTTTACCAGCATGCTCTCCGCCTCGACTGGTGAACCTGTCATTCCAAAAGCCTGTGCTACTTTTCCCGCATTGATACCATTATCCGTTATTAACCTTGGATCTTCTTCATGCAAACTGATTGGTATATCCATTTTTTTTGCAATTAACATAGCATTTCTTAATAATTCTTCATCTATAATAGGAAACCCATCATCTGTTATGCCTACCGCTCCGCATTTTACTAGATATTTTATATCCACTAGTTTTTTTCCCTGAAGTCCTTCTGTAACACAGGCCGTAGAAAGTACATGAATTTCTGTCTTTTTTCCTTCCTCCATCACATAATGTAGTGTCTCCTCATTATCGACTGCAGGTCTTGTATTTGCCATACAGATAACTGTAGTATATCCACCCCTCGCTGCCGCTTTTGCACCTGTTATAATGTCTTCTTTATATGTAAAACCTGGATCTCTAAAATGCACATGTACATCAATCAAGCCTGGTGCCACAACCAGACCCTCTGCATTAATAATTTCTTCATTTTCTTTATTTGTCAGACTACCAATAGCCGTAATATGGGTTCCCTCGACTCTGATATCCATTACTTTTTCCTGACCAGTTTTAGTATCGATTACACGCCCTTTTTTAATTATCATATTTTATTTCTCCCAAATGATACATCTGTTTAATTATTTGCATTGTATCATACACATAATAACTTATCAATTAAGCTTCGCTGCCAGTTTCAACTAGGTTCTTCAAAAAGCAGTTGTGAAAAATAGCATGACGAAGTATAATAATTCACGGAGGAAGTGAAAATCATGATTCGATTTATATTAGCAGTACTATTTGTTGTTTCTTTTTTAATACTTAGCATTCCGCTCTTAGTTGCAGAGTGGATTATTGGTAAATTTAATCCTTCTATAAAGGAGAAAAGTTCTCTTGCCATCGTCAATTGGGCTTTTGGTATCGTAATATGGTTCTCTGGTGTTAAGCTTACTATTATTGGTGAAGAAAATATCCCACAGGATAAAGCTGTGCTTTATATTAGCAACCATAGGAGTTATTTCGATATTGTATTAACTTATGTCCGTGTTCCGAGACCAACAGGCTATATTGCAAAAAAAGAGATGTTACGGATTCCGCTCCTCTCTAATTGGATGAAAAATCTGCATTGCCTCTTTTTAGATAGGGATGATTTGAAAGAAGGGTTAAAGACTATATTGCAAGCTATTAATCTCATCAAAAGCGGGGTTTCTATCTGTATTTTCCCCGAGGGTACACGCAATAAAGTAGATGCGATGATGCCTTTTAAAGAAGGAAGTCTCAAGATAGCTGAGAAAACTGGCTGTCCCATTATTCCTATCGCAATTACAAACTCTGCTGAAATTTTTGAAAACCATTTTCCTAAGTTCAAGAAATGTGATGTTATTATTGAATATGGTAAACCCGTTTATATAAATGAATTAGATAAAGAAGATAAAAAACGTTTAGGTTCCTATACCCAAAAAATCATTGCTGATATGCTTAACAAGCAGATCAAACCCCATACCATGTGAAGCTTTAATTAATATTGTGTCACCCTGCTGAAGGGTGACTTTTATTTTTTGTATTGCCTCATCACGTGTTTGAAAATAAATTGTACTTCTCCCACTGCCTTTTTCCATGTTTGCTTTCGCTGTCTCATTCATAAAACGAGCTTTTTCACCAATGAATAGTACGATATCCGCTTTAGATTTAGATACATAATCTCCTATTTCAGAATGTAATTCATCCGCATTTTCGCCAAGCTCAAGCATATCTCCAAGTATAGCGACTTTTCTTGTAGAGGTCTCCCCTAATAAGTCAATTGCCGCTTTCATAGACATAGGGTTCGCATTATAACAATCATCAATAATCATATATTTATCTGTCTTAATTAAATGACTCCTACCGCTCATAGCTTCAACGGTGCTGAGTCCGTCTTGTATCATTTGAATCGTTAACTTCATAATTGTACCAACTGCTATTGCTGCCAGAGCATTGTGCACCATATGGCTACCTGGTATCGGAATCGTTATGTCAAACACATTTTCCAATGTATGAATCTTACATACACTCCCGGCAAATCCATTGTTTACAATATTTGTTGCAAAGATTTCGTTATACTCACTTATTCCAAAAAAAAGTGGCTTAATTCCTTTGATATAATCTATTTTAGAAAGATTCTCATCGTCCCCATTTAAACATATGGAACCTTGCTCATTCATAAAATCAAATATTTCTGATTTCGCTTTTAAAATGCCCTCTTGTGTCTTTAAGTTTTCTAAATGGCAATTCCCGATATTCGTAATAACACATATATCTGGTCTTGCGATTTCACTAAGTCTGTGCATCTCGCCGAAGTCACTGATTCCCATTTCTACAACTGCAACTTCATGCTCTTCTCTAATCTTCAGAATGGTAAGTGGAAGTCCTACTTCATTATTAAAATTTCCAACCGTTTTCAATACCTTGTATTTCTGTTCTAATACTGCCGCAATCATTTCCTTTGTACTAGTCTTACCTACACTTCCTGTGATTCCCACTACCTTAATGTCCAAAACGCTTCTATAATATTTAGCAATATCCTTAAGTGCCTGAAAACTATCTTTTACAAGAATGTACGCACTTTCTATATTAGGCTTTTTCTCCACTATGGCACATATAGCTCCCTTTTGAAAAACATCATCGATAAAATCATGTCCGTCTACACGTGCGCCGCGTGTTGCAATAAAGAGTGATCCATTCTCAACTAATCGACTGTCTATTACAACTGAAGACACCTCTGTCTCTTTTATTTCGTCTGCCCCGATATAAATTCCACCACAAGCTTTTGCTATATTTGTAAGTGACATACATTTCATGACTTTTACGCTCCATGTTTTATTGTATTTATTTTTTCTTATTATATTTGGAGAATGATACTTCTATAATCCACTCGCATAAATCATCAAATGATTTACCGATTACTGCTGCCTCCTGTGGTATTAAACTGGTAGGTGTCATACCCGGCAAGGTGTTAGCTTCTAAACAATAAAAATTATTATTTTCATCTAACATAAAATCCATCCTAGCATACGTCTCTATCCCTAACACCTCTACTACTCTTTCGGCCACAAATTGCATTACTTTAGAAATCACAGGATCGAGCTCAGCTGGACAAGTCTCGACTGCACTCCCTGCCTGATATTTATTCTTATAATCATAAAAGCCCTCAATAGGTGCAATCTCAATAATCGGTAAAGCTGTTCCGTCTACAACACCAATTGAAAATTCACGTCCTTTAATATACTGTTCTACAATAACTTTTCCTTCATACTTTCCCGCATCTTCTATTGCTTCTGCATACTCTGCATCATTATTTGCAATATATACACCGACACTGGATCCTCCGCAACATACTTTAACAACACATGGGTATTCCATATGAGAACCATCCTCGTTGTCTCCAGTTAATAAATCTTTCGGGGTCGGAATATTATGGCGCATGAACAGTTGTTTTGTGATTGCTTTGTCTATTGCGAGTGCACTACTCTTATATCCTGTACCTGTATATTTTATATCCAACAGGTCGAAGGTCGCCTGAATCTTACCATCCTCTCCGTTTTCTCCGTGAAGGGCCAAAAAAACAATATCTGCTTTTTCGCAAATATCAATTACATTTGGTCCTAATAAACGACCTGATTTATCTTTCCGCATAGCCTTAATCTGTGATATATCAGGTGCATTTTCTGCAATTGCATTTATTTTTGCACACCAATCACGTTCTATAGAAAATAAATTTTCGATATCCTCAATGTCTTCTTCATATCCCAGAAATACATCTATTAGTATTACATCATGCCCTTTTCTTTTTAATGCATTATAAATCTGTACTCCAGACACAAGAGAAACATCTCTTTCTGTACTGATACCTCCAGCCAAAACAACTATTTTCATATTACATGACACCTCCACTTTCACTTGCATTCATAAGTCCGCTTAAAATAAATATAAATGATTCCTCACTAAATATATCACTTTCTTCATCAAAATAACACTTTCTGTATGGGTTTTTGCCACACAAATAGTCCAAATGATTTTCTACACCAAGTACATAGTCCATACTGTTACTAATAATATTCATAAGCGTTAATAGTCTTGCATTCTGTAAGACTTGATAACACGAATCCTCCGAATAAGTCTCCCCTGTGGATACTTTGTATCCATCTTTACTAGAAGTCTCAATAATATCGATGGCATCATCAAAAAACTGCTCCATAAGACTCGTACAAATAACAGCATCTGTTTTATAAGTTGTTGTAAGATAAGCAAGTGTTCCATAATAACCAACTGCTTCTTTTCCCATACCCTTCGGTGTATCCTGTTCAAGAAAAATCGCTAAATCTTGTACATATTTTTTCACACCTGTGGCTTTGTATAACTCTGCTAGAGCCCAATAATGTTCATCCTTCGGTAATTTTTCCTTATTTATAGATTCCCAACCTTCTACTGCAGCCGTCAGACACTCAGAGGAAAATTTAGCATCATATTCTTCATAAATGTTAGAAAACATAGTAATTGCAGCAATCGTAGCCGCTGACTTATCCTTCTCGCGAAGCAATGCTTCCACTCGAATGCGCGCTTCTCGTAAAATATCTGGTTCTTTGTTTTCTTCATTTTTATAAAGATCTGGAAAATATGTATAAGATAATACTAAATCAGCTACAATCACTGCATTATCTTTTTGCTCATATGTATTTACTTTTCCAAAAATAAAGTCTTTTTGTGCTTCAAACATATCCCAATAAACAGAATCATCAATATGAAAAGTTTCCGATATGCCACTTTCTGTACGAATAAAATAGTCTCCCTTTTCCGTTATATTGGAAAAGTCTTCATATGCAATATATTCATTCGTTTTATCATTATATTCCTTCTCAATGATTACACTTGCATAAACTACATTATTCGTAGCCACATTTATCACTTCAAAATACTTATCTGATCCGCTATCACGATATATTACTAATTTTCTTGCAGATGCATTATATCCGATTTGATTTACCAATAAGTTATCTATCTTTTCTAACTTTTCTTCCTGTTGCGTTTTTACATCTCCCTGCGAAATCGTAACATCTCCATTTGTTTTCTCTGAAATCTGAGTCGTTTTAAATTGATTCTCGCAGCCTACAAGAAAAATAGATATCCATGCTATATTGATTACAATCAATAGTGTGTTTCTATACTTCCTCAATTTGATGCCTCCGGTTTTTCTCTCTATTCCATATAGTAACTGCAAAAACAGAACCCAGACAAACAATTGTTATCATAAAAGATATCTTCTGTATGAGCGTTCCCATATACTCAACTATAAGGATTCCATCGCTTTTACTTTCAGATAGCCATACTCTACACAGCCCATTCTCCCCATCTCCTGTAACCTTTAATACTTCCTTGCCGCCAGAGTTATCCTTTATATATGCACTATATCCTTTATAATAAACAAATGGGACATCAACATACTTATCTTTAACTGCCTGCGTAATTATAATCTTGTTTCCCTCTCGCTTAAAGGCAACCTCTTCACCCTTATCATTTGTTGCCACGTCAACCTTTTCCATCAAATGATTCAAATTTTCTACTGAAACTGGCAACCATTCGCCACCGATAATATTGGATGTATAAGGAACATACTCAAAATAATCACTTGAATAAGAATAATAACCTTCTTGCGTTCTTTCTAAATTATAAACCGCACTAGCACACATCATCACAATAACTGCCAATAATACATATTCCCTTGTTTTATTATCAGTAAAATACATATGCAGAATAACAGCACCGCTCATTGCAAGACAAACGGAAGCTATTATATAAAGTCTCCACGGAAACTGTATAAAATCAACATATTTTCCTATTCTATCCCATGGGAGCAGTCTGGTCGCAGCAAATGCAAAGCATATTCCCGCAATCATAAGCAAATCGGTAAACTCCATTATGTTCTTATTATCTTCCTCTTTTTTCAAATAAATACGTGGAATAATAATAACAAAGAGTGCAAACCCCAATGCAGGAAAAACAGATGAAAATACTGTTGAGACTTCTTGCATAGCATCTGCTGGCGAAATCCACGCATGATTCACATAAAACTCCGTCGATATCATTTGTTCCAGCATTGGTAGCCAATATGTTATTGTGATAAGAAGCGTTACTATTGTTGTAATCAATACCTTGATTACTAATTTAGGTTCTTTGACAAAAACCTTTATTTTAATTACAAATGCGAGAAAACAAAGACCAACACACATAGCTAGTGAATTAAAATGACACAGAAGTACTCCCATAAATCCAAGTGCAAACACCCATGGTTTTTTCATATGCTCATATAAAACATCATAAATCCCATATATCACGAAAGGAATAAAAATAAATGCTGTATACTCTCCAACGGCACTCCTTATATAAACATCATCCATATGATATTGACACAATGTCAACACAACAGCAGCAATCGTACCCGCATAACTACTCTTTGTAATCTGCTTTGTACAATAAAAAGTAGATCCATAACACAAGATAAAGCAAAACGCCACAAATAAGTGATAGCTTGTATTAATGCTTACCCCAAGCACTCTTAATAGAGCTGGAAAATAAAGAAGAAAATCTGGATAAAACATAGAACTCGCATATCCAGCACCACCTAAAAAAAGTACATTGACTTTTAGAAATGGATGACCCATCAGAATGCCTTCCTTGAGGCTTTCAATACGAAGCAGATGATATGCAATATCGTGACCATTGATACAATTCTTAGTAAATAACGGACTACAAGCAATAAGCATTACAATAAAAAAGATTACTGCAGCTATCTTTGTCTCTCTTGTCTGTTTTCCCAATAATAATTTCCTTGCCTGCATAATGCTCTCCATGTCAAACTATTTTATCCTATTTGAATAAGTATACTATTCCAAATGCTCTAGTTCAATACTTATAAATCTCATTTTTTAAAGTCTAATGAACATTTTCTGTAACCTTGATTATATCACCAACACTAATTACTCCACTTGAAATTACCTTTGCAAAGACACCCTCTTTAGGCATAATACACTCACCCATTTTTTGATATATTTCACAACCGTTATGGCATTCTTTTCCTATCTGTGTTAATTCCAGTATGACATCGTTACACCTAAGGAATATACCAATTGGAAGGTCTTTTAAATCGATCCCCTGAACGATTATATTTTCTCCAAAAGATCCATCTTCTACAATAGCACCTTTATTCTTAAATTTTTCTATCTTCTCATAAGAAAGCAAACTTACCTGTCTATGCCAATTTCCAGCATGAGCATCTTCTTTTAACCCATAATTTTCTATCACTTCACAAGTTCCAACATTTCTCTTTGCGGTGCCTTTTCTTGTACTGATGCATACCGCTTTTATAATACCTGTTTCTTCTCTTTTCATATAATCTCACTACTTTTCATTTTTTTATAATTATAATGTATCTAAACTATTTTGTGGCACATTCGCTCACATCTCCAGCCAAAATATCTAATCCATGTTTTAGCTCCGGCAATATATATATCAGACTTTCTTCTACCGCCTTTGGACTGCCTGGTAGATTTACAATCAGTGTATTTCCTCGAATACCTGCAACTCCGCGCGATAACATGGCTCGTTTTGTTATTTGCATACTGTAAGCGCGTATTGCCTCTGGAATACCTGGAACAATTCGTTCAACAATTGCTAGTGTAGCCTCTGGCGTACAGTCCCGCTCGGAAAATCCAGTTCCACCAGTCGTAATGATAATCTCTGCTTTTCTTTCATCGCATATTTGTTTCATGCGTGCGCTTAGTTGATCAATTTCATCTGGTAATACAATATACTCAACCACTTCATACTCATTGTTTTCTAATAATTCCTTAATTTTTTGTCCGCTTATATCATCACGTTCACCTCGTGAACTTTTATCACTCGCAGTTATAACCGCTGCTTTTCTCATATTCTCAGCCCCCTATTTGTGACATACAGTCGTACTCCTCTTGGTCAATTATTTCTTCCATAAAACAATGCCCTTCTGGCTTTTCGAAAATAGTCTTTTTTATCACAGCAATGATTTCATCATCAGTAAACCCTGTACGCAGTAATTCTCTTAAGTCAACACCGATATGATACTGCAAACAAGTTTTAAGAAAACCCTGCGCTGTTAATCTAACTCTATTGCATGAACCACAAAACTGATGACTCATTGCACTGACAAACCCGATTTTACCGACAAATCCATCTACCGTATAATAGTGTCCCGGACCATATCCTATCACTTCATCATACATATGTAATTTCCCAAAATGTGCTTCTATCATTTTTTTAATTTCATTCTCTCCAATAAAATTAAAATGTTTACCACACCCTATTGGCATTAATTCAATAAATCGTACAGCTAAATCTGCATCTTTTGCCAGCTCCACAAGTTTTATGATCTCTGCTTGGTTTTCTCGAATAATTACACTGTTTATTTTTACTGGGATGTCTGAATATGCAAGTATTTTTTCCAATCCCTTTTTAACATTAAGCAACATATTTCTTCTTGTAATTGTTTCATATATACTTTCATCAGTAGAATCAAGGCTGATATTAATACCATCTGTTCCACTCCTATGCAGTTCCTCTGCCATTTCATTTAAAAGTACGCCATTAGTTGTAAGCGTAACCTTCATAATCCCCGGAATCGCCTTAATCTCCCGAATCAATTCAAGGATTCCTTTTCTTACAAGAGGTTCTCCCCCTGTGATTTTAATATGTTTAATTCCAAGAATTGTTACTAGTCTGCACATTCTTATAATCTCTTCAAAGCTTAAAATATCCTCATGCCTTGCTATTTGTATCCCCTCTTGTGGCATACAGTATATACAACGCAAATTACACCTATCCGTTACGGATATCCTCATATAATCGATTTCTCTGCCTCTTGCATCAAGCATAAAAGTCCCCGCTTTTTCCACCAGTTTTCTTCACTAAGCGAATTTCTGACATTGTCATTCTCTTATCAATCGCTTTGCACATATCATAAATAGTCAGTAGTGCTATAGAAACACCAGTCATTGCTTCCATCTCGACACCAGTTTTACCAAATGTTCTAACACTACATCTTGCTTTAATTTCCATCTTTTCTTTGTTTACAAAAAAATCAACATTACACGAGTCCGTAGTAATTGTATGGCACAAAGGAATCAACTCATATGTCTTTTTAACACCCATAATTCCAGCTATTCTTGCAACACTTAGCACATCACCTTTTTTAACAGTTTTGTCCAGTATTGCGTTCATCACCTGTTCACTTACCTGTATAATCCCTTCCGCTACTCCTATTCTGTTCGTAGCGGTCTTTTCAGAAACATCTACCATAATTGCATTTCCAACCGTATCAAAATGTGTAAATTCATTTTCCATTGTATTCACCTCCACCGGCTCCCCAATCATTATTCTACCATAAATACAAATATCTGAACAGTAATTACTAGTACGATTATGTCTTGACGTAATTTGAAATTCACTGTATATATTAACTATTAGTAATATTAATAATACATACTTGTTTAGAAGGATACTACTATGAAAAAGCAAATGATAAGGCTTGATAAATATCTGGCTGATATGAATATTGGAACTCGTAGCGAAGTAAAGGTTTCTATTCGCAAAGGTCTTATTACTGTAAATCAAAATATTGTACGAGATAGCAGTGCAAAAATTACTATTAATGAGGATATGGTTTCTTATAATCAGATTCCTGTTCCCTATATTAAATTTGATTATTATATGTTGAATAAACCCGCTGGTTTTCTTTCAGCCACAACAGATCAGAATCAACCAACCGTCCTTGACTTAATTGATGAAAGTCATGCAAAAGGATTATTTCCAGTGGGACGGCTAGACAAAGACACAGAAGGCCTTTTACTTATCACAAATGATGGGGAAATGGCTCATCGCTTACTTTCTCCTACAAAGCACGTCAGCAAAAAGTATTATGCTAAAATAGATGGACATGTAACTGAAGAAGATGTGAAAAAATTTAGTGAAGGACTATTTCTTGATAAGACCTTTACCACACTTCCATCTTTACTAACCATACTGCATGCAGATTCCATATCTGAAATTGAAATTATCATATATGAAGGGAAGTTTCATCAAATAAAGCGCATGTTTGAAGCTGTCGATAAAAAAGTTCTCTATCTAAAACGATTGTCTATGGGTAGTCTACAGTTAGATAACGAACTTGCTCCCGGAACGTATCGTCACCTATCTAAAGAAGAACTTTTTAAATTATAAAAAGCTCCAAACCTGCATAAATGCTAAGTTTGGAGCAATTCTAAAGAGGTGCCAACCAGATTTGAACTGGTGATCAGGGTGTTGCAGACCCACGCCTTACCACTTGGCTATGGCA
>Ga0209373_10002724_pt1 | contig 17158 bp, 27 predicted proteins | sample Higcelweek5metaG_FD_187173 | JGI IMG/M metagenome (GOLD analysis project Ga0209373, IMG submission 187173) | Freshwater pond sediment microbial communities from the University of Edinburgh, under environmental carbon perturbations - High... | ecosystem: Environmental > Aquatic > Freshwater >... | reverse complement strand
AATGAGTCATTATAAGAGCTTACTCGTCTTCTTCTCAATAATTGAATTATTGAGATATCCAGACTGCGTTTCCTCTTATATTCGCTTGTAACTTCGTTACAATGCTTGAATATGGGGATTGGTATAAAATTCTCTGGTATAATAATAAAGTTAAATTAATAATTTGCTTGAAGACGAATCTCTGAAAGTCTTTCAAGTTTAAAAAGAGATAAAAAATATGGCTACAAAGGCTAAAAAAACGGTTGCTTCTGCCGAAAAAGAAGTAAAAAAAGTCGTTACTAAGAAGGTTGCTCTCGCAAAAAAGGAAGCTACTCCCAAGAAGATTGCTGTGAAGAAGGTTATTCCTGTCGTGGAAAAGGTTGAAGAAGTTAAAATTGAGGCTGTTAAGGAAATAAAGATTGTAAAAGAACCATCCTCCGTAGGCGGATTGAATACAAAAAAAGTTGCCGCATCCACCATTGAAGAACTTTTTGAGGCCGGTGCCCATTTTGGACACGTGGTTAAAAAATGGAATCCGAAGATGAAGAAATATCTTTGGGGTGCCAAAAACGGAATTCACATTTTTGATCTCGAAAAAACAGTTTCCGGACTTGACGCTGCTTGCAAAGCTCTTACTACAGCAGCGAAGGAAGGTAAAAGAATCGTTCTTGTTGGGACCAAAAGACAAGCCAAAGCCATGCTCGAGCTTGAGGCCAAGAGAATCGATGTGCCTTTTATTACCCAACGCTGGATGGGTGGCTTGATCACCAACTGGAGACAGGTTAAATTGACTCTCGATAGATTAAATTCCCTCAAACTCAAACGTGATCAGGGTCAGCTCAAGAAATTCACCAAGAGAGAACAAGTTCTTTTTGACAAAGAAATTGCTCGTTTGGAAAGAGTTGTCGGCGGTATTGCCACTCTCAAAGACGCTCCTGAGGTGATCGTTGCCATTGACACCCACAAAGAAAAACTTGCCGTCAAAGAAGCCAACAATCGTGGTGCTATGGTAATCGGCTTGGTCGATTCAAACGCTAACCCGGACATGGTGGACTTCGTAGTTCCAATGAATGATGACTCCGCCAAAGCTTTGGAAATTGTGATTGCTGCTTTTGGAAAAGCCTTGGAAGTCGGTTTGAAAGAACGTAAAGATTTATCAGCAGCCCCACAAAAATAATATGATGGATCAAATTAAAGAATTAAGAGAGAAGACCGGTGCTGGAGTGATGGACGCCAAAAAAGCAATTGAAGAAGCTGGTGGCAGTATAGAAAAAGCCATTGAACTAATCAAAGCCAAAGGTTTGGCCAGAGCCGAACAAAAATCCGAACGTGAAGTGAAAAGCGGTAAAGTATATTGCTACACACATTTGGGCGGAACAGCTGCGGCCATGGTGGAAGTTGCCTGTGAAACAGACTTCGTCGCCAAGACCGATGAGTTTGATATTCTTTGTAAAGAAATTGCCATGCAAATAGTGTCGATGGATCCTAAAGATGTTGATGAGCTAATGGCTCAACCATACATCCGTGATGCATCCAAGACAATTGAACAGTTGGTAAAAGAGTTGATCAGTAAAACAGGAGAGAACATTCGTATCATCCGTTTTGCCCGTTTCAAACTCGGAACTGAGTAAATAGATATTATGAAATACAAAGAACCCGTCGTGAGGCGGGTTTTTGCTATTTAGGTATTTTGTGTTCGTCTATGCGGGGCTTCGTGGTTGTGGTACATTTTTAATATGGAAACAACAAACGAAGAGGTGATGAAGGCCATGATGGCCGATCAAGAAAAGCGAGAAAAAGAAGCAAAGGAAAAAATGAAACAGAGAACAGAGGCTTTGGCTGCCGAAAAGAAAACAAAGAAAGCTGTTGAAAATGGGACGACAACTGTAGCCGGGCAATCACTTGCGAGGGTACTCGATATAAATGAAAGAGAAAATATGAAGTATGGCAATCCGGAGACTATCGTCTTGGGAGAGAAGAGAACGGATTGGGATGCTCACAAGAAGTAACAAGTTGTTGTTGTACAATTGGGGTATATGGTTATAGAGCACGAATTGATTACACTATTACGTCAGAAGTTTGCCAAAGTTATCGAAAATGTGAATGAGGATTTTGAGACTGTTAGGGTAGGCAGAGCAAAACCCAGCTTGATCGAGAACTTGGGAGTGATGGCTTATGGAGGTCACATGCGTTTGATGGAAGTAGCCGGAATTACGGCACCGGATCCAAATATGCTCATCGTTTCACCTTACGACAAAAGTTTGATGCGTGATATTGAAAAGGCGATTGCTGATAGCGAAATGCAGTTGTCGCCGGCGGTATCTGGAGATATTATTCGTATTGTGATCCCTTCACTGACACAAGAGAGAAGATTGGATTTTGTGAAACTTTTGAAACAGAAAACCGAGTCAGGGAAGGTAATGCTCCGTCAAGCCCGCCAAGATATCAAAGAAAAAATTGACGCTCTTAAAGAACGTAAGGAAGTTTCCGAAGATGACATCTACATGCTTTTGGAACAGCTAGATAAAATTACCGGCGAGCAAAACGAGAAAATCGAGGAAATGAGCAGAGCCAAAGAAGAAGAAGTAATGTCGTTTTAACCAAAAAAATCCCCGCCGGAGCGGGGAGAGGTTTACCTATTCTTAACCAAGTCAAACTTGAGACTTCCGTGTGAATAGTGAAGGTTCAGGGTTTTTCTTTTGGGTTTGACCCAGACATCTGATCCTGCATTGGCCATGACGATTAAATACTGGACATAGCCTTGGCATTCAACCGGCCCGACGATGGACAAAGCATCACGTGTTGACCCAGGTTCCTGGAAGTAATATGGCCCATCTTTCTTAATGATCCACAGAACCAGAGCCCAGCCGTTGTCATTGGAAGTTTCTTTAATGATGATTGGAGTGCGGTTAATACCTGTTTGGGGATCACGGTATTGGTTAAAGTCAGCCCTCATGAAAATCTGAGGACGGGCTGGGGCAAAGGGATGGATGATACCGGTATCGGGTAAAACGGCCATGTCCGGTTTGGGGAAAGTGACACCATCGGCAATGACAGCAACCTTGCCATTAATGCCAATACCATTTTCAACCACCGCAATACGATCATGTATTTCCAGTTCGAAGACAGTGAAACATTTCATATATCCTCCTTATGAATGTGCGGGAATACTACGTTGTGGGGATATTATAGCTCAACAGTTAAATTACTAGAATAAGAAAGGTGAAAGGGTGGGTTAACTGGCGAAAACTACAGTCTCGACTTTGGCGATTCTTTGTTCGTGATCTTCAATTTTGGGACGGTAGGTGGCGGTGACTTGGTTTTCGATATCAAGTTTGTTTAGAGCACCCATGATGTGATCTTCCATCGTTATCATGTGGTTCTTGATTTCATTAAGTTGTTCTTGAACATCAGCAAAGCCTTCGGCTGTTCTCGAATCAAGCTTCTCCAATGCGTCTTTGGTGGCATATTTGTTTATCTCCTTTTTGAAGTCTTTTTTGGTGAGAAATCGTTCAAGTTTAAGTTTCTTGACGTCGGCGTCGGTAATCATAGTTTAAGTATAACAAATATCTTGCTATGATTTAGTAATGCAACTAATCGTTTTTATCCTTATGCTCTCGGTTTTGATACTTATTCACGAACTGGGACACTTTCTTTCGGCTAGGTTTTTCAAAATGAAAGTTGAAGAGTTTGGTATTGGTTTGCCACCTAGAGCCAAGGGGCTTTTTAAACACAAGGGTACATTATTTAGCCTAAACTGGCTGCCCTTGGGAGGCTTTGTAAAGCTTTATGGTGAGGATATGGAGAATCCCGAACAGGCGGCCTCTCCGGAAGCATTTTTTAACAAACCAATGTGGCAGAGAGCAGCGGTATTATTGTCCGGCGTTTTGATGAATTTTATTTTGGGCGTCGTTGTTTTTGGCATTGTGTATTCATATTTGGGAATTCCCACGAAAACAAATAAGGTAAATATCGTGGAAATAACTCAAGACTCACCGGCGGCGCTGGCGGGGATTACGATAGATAGTCAGGTTGTGAAAATTGTTTATGGAAATAATGAAGTGACGTTTACCGGGATTGATGATTTTGTAAAACAAATCGACAGCCTTAAAGGTAAAGAGATTCAGATGACTTTGATAGAAAAAAACGGCTCACAAAAAACCGTGAAAGTAACGCTAAGACTTAATCCACCGGCAGGGCAGGGATCTTTGGGAGTGGCCCTTTCGAGTACAGAAATGAAGAAGTATCCGATCTGGCAAATGCCTTTTAGAGGAGCTGTGGTTGGATTAGAAGAAGCTTGGGGATGGGGAAAAGAGATTGCCGTAAATCTATTCATGATTGTTGCCAATTTAGTTACCGGTAAAGGATTACCCAAAGACGTGGCCGGTCCGATAGGGATTTATCAGGTGAGTAAAGAAGTTTATAAAGTGGGTTGGGTGGCCGTGTTGCAGTTCATGGGAATTTTATCTATCAATTTGGCAATTTTGAATGTTATGCCTTTTCCGGCACTGGACGGCGGAAGAGTGGCTTTCCTGGGAGTAGAGAAAATAATTGGTAAGAACAAGAAAAATCGGATTGAAGGTTATGTGAATACCTTTGGCATGATTTTCTTACTTGGCTTAATGCTGCTAATCACTGTCAAAGACGTTATTAAGCTATTTGTAAAATGATTGACAAAGACTGTCTATTTTGTCAGATAGGGGAACACAAAGAACCAGCTGAAATTGTTTGGGAAAATGAGGATTTTTTGGCTATTAAAAATAAATACCCTGTGGCACCTACGCACGTACTGGTTATGCCGAAGCACCATGTAAAAAAGGCTGAAGTTGGGACTAGCGAAAGTGGTATGTTCTGGGGTAAAATAATGCCAGTCGTTTTTGAGGTGGTTGCCCTCTTAGGCCTGGATCAAACCGGGTACAAACTAGTAAACAACGGAGCAGGTTACAACCATTTTGAGCATGAACACATTCATATTCTGGGAGGTACAAAAACCGAACCAGGTGGATCGACATAACGATCAAAAAGAAAGGTAGGTGTATCTATTTATGGCACTCGTTGCAAGAAAAAAACAAGGACAAACCACACAACAACTCATTAGTGAATTCAAAAAATTGACTTATGAAGATTCGGGACTCGAAAGGGTCAAGGCTGTGGGAATGACCGGTTTCCAAAAACCTTCTACTGTACGTAACATTAAGATGATCGAACTTCGCAAAGCATCCGCTAGAATTCGTCGTCGTAACAAACGCGCAGCCGGAATTACCAAGTAGTTAATTTAATGCTTTACTCACAGCTAAAAACTGAGGCAACATCTGCTCAAAAAGCGGGAGATAAACGCACATTAGAAGCGCTTCGTCTTCTTTTGTCAGAGCTGTCTTATGCCAAGGTAGAAAGTAAAACCGATGATCTTCCCGATGAGGTAGTAATTCGTGTATTAGGAAAAGAAGCCAAGAAACGTAAAGACTCAATTGAGATTTACGAAAAAGTGGGTGAAACTGTTCGTGCCGATCAAGAGAAATTTGAATTGACAATGATAGAGAAATATTTACCCACTTTAATGAATGAAGCGGATGTAGAGGCTGAAGTGATCAAAATTGCTGCAGAAACTGGCTTGACTGGTGGAAGACTTATGGGCGCTGTGATGGGGAAACTGCGAGGCAAAGCGGATGGGGCAGTGATCAACAAGATTGTAATGGCCAAGTTCTCGTAGTAAAATCCCCAGTATCTTAGTTCGTTAAAAGGAGGCTGTATGGCTGTAAAAGTGTTGGATAAAAATAAGCTTCTATTTCCATATATCACCACGTGTAGTCATTGTGGCAGTAAGTTGGAGGTAGAGTTTGCAAACGACGTCACATTCTTGCATCCCCAACTTGGTATGGGAGAAGTACCGCAAGTGTTCTGTACCTGTTGCGGAAGGAGGACAAACCTTCCAGGTGGGCTGTCTAGTCAGATCAAGGTTGAACAGGGGATTGAAGATCTGACTAAATATACTTAATGGCTATTTACCGGTGTCAAGAGACGCCGGTTTTTTATTGTCGCAGTACAATACAGTATATGAAACTAATTTTAGATATAGCGGCGGACAGTAGATATCCCTTTGATCGTAAAAGAGTTAAGGAGGCATTGGTGAGGACTCTTATGGAACAAGAGGTGATTCATGGTGCGGTAAAGATTTCCTTGTCGGTTGTGGGAGAGCGAAAAATTAAGGAGTTGGAAAAGAAATATTTTGGTGAAGATAAAGTGACGGATGTACTTTCTTTCCCTTTGGAAGAGGGGGTCGAGATGCCGGATGACTTTGATGGACTGAATTTGGGAGACATTGTAGTTTGCTATCCTCAGGCAAAGAGACAGGCTTTACAGTGGAACAGAATAGTTGACGAAGAAATTGAGTTTTTAGCCTGCCACGGATTGCTGCATTTGCTAGGTATTCACCACGATTAGATCGTATCCGCTCTCTAGTGTTCGCTTAATTATGGTGCTTGTAATATAATTCACACCGTACTTTTAAAAAGAACAAATCCATGGAGGTGGATATGAAAAAATACTACAACAACCTTGACCAAGATCTCGGCCATTTAAAAGGTGTGGCAAAATTGATTATCAAGAAATTGGAAGGTAAAAGATTCGACATCGTATCTTTTCACTCAAATCACAACAGGGATTCTAGGGTTATGGAAAATTGTTCATTGAAGTCGGCTGTGCCGATTGTCATAGAGACGACAGTACAGATAGCCATCGGGCCCAAAAGGTATATTTCCTTCCGACTGCATGAAGATCCGGTGATCACATTCGAGTCTGATAGACAGATTAAGATTGTGCGCAAGATGCCCAGGGGTGATACTCTCACCAAAATAATTTTGATAAATTAAGAAAGAGCGGAGGTTAAATGGGAATAAAACGAAAAAAGTTTGCTTTGGTCTACACCGACGAGTCAAAACTTATTGAGTTTTTGATCAACAAGCTCAAAGGCCGGTTGTTTGATTTTTCTTACAAACTGGCCGATATGGGTGGAAAACCGATTTTGGTCTCCAACCAAAAACTCAGTAAGGATATATATGACCCCGTAAAGTTTGAAGTGAGGGGCGTGGATTCCAGACAGTCGAAAGTGCTGGTCATCATGGTGGAAGACCCGGATGATCTTTTAATTTCCATCGGTGGATGGAGAAAACCTCTAAATGTCGACCTTAGTGAAGAAGATACCGGAAAAATCACGATTTCCAATGCAGATGAAGATGTGTACATACTTCAGATCCATAATTACAATAAAGAATAAATTGTTGCCCCGCAAAAGCGGGGCATTTTTGTGCCTAATTGGCTTGACAATATAACCTATAAGAGCTTGCTCGTCTTCCTATCAATAATGATTATTATTGATATGTCATCCTGTGCTTCCTCTTATAACTGGCGCCGATAATTATTTCATTATTATCGTCTGGTTATAATACTTGATTGTAACCTATAAGTATGATAGAATACGCACGTACGTTGACATAAATCATTCAATTTATGGAGGCTGAGGTGAAAAGTATTTACGGTGAAAAAACGTGGCGAACGATTGATTTTGAGGATATTAGCTCAGACCGAAAGAAAGACAGGATTATCGGAATGAGTTTCCCCAGACAAGACCTTACCCTCGGATTGGAACCGTCAATTCTGACAGTCCTTCCTGATGGGAAAAACGTTGAGTACGATCCAAAGAATCGTTTGTACAATGATGAAGATGTTCAGCTCTATCTTTGTTCCGTTTATATCTCAGGCTACGACGAATTTGTAGTTTGGGCTTTAAAACACGACAAAGCCAAGATTGTAGTCGGCGGGTATCAGCCCACGACTTTTCCGGAAGAATTCACGCGGTATGCATTTAAAGTAGTGCAAGGTCCATGTGATAATCTCTTCGAAACCCTCAAACAAGAGGGGCAGGTTGTAGATGGTATCTGTACTTATGATCGTTTACCCCGAAGGGATCTTTACGATCTTTCGACAAACCAGCAAATTATTCCGGATAAAAAACCGGAAGACATGGTTGTTTCGATCAACACATCTTTAGGTTGCAGTCAAAAACCACCTTGTGATTTTTGCTGTACACCGATTATGTGTCCGGCATTAATTTCCAAACCAATCGAGCTGGTAAAAAGAGAAGCGGCTTCCTTAGTTGTTTACGGACCAAAATTCTGCTTCATTCGTGATGAAAATTTCACAATGCAGCGAGACTGGCAAGAACGGTTATCGATCATCCATGCAGCTTTACCGGAAACAAAACTGTACCTGTTTGCTTCGGCAAACACGATCACTTCTCAAGAAAAAGCAGACTACTTGGCCGCCAATGGCGTCTATATGGTTTGTCTTGGGCTTGAAGATCCTACAAAAGACTATGCGAAGAACAAGACAATGGATACAGTGGTTGGCTATTTAAAAAAGGCTGGTATTTATATCTACCTTTCATTTATTGTCGATCCTTTGGCCATTGTTGGACGTGAAGAAGGTGAAGCTTTTTATCAGAAATTAAACAAACGCTTTATCGAACTTGCTCCGGAGATGGTTTGCGGTAACTTTTTGATGCCCTTTCGTGGTACCGGACTTTGGGACAGGTATTACCAGTTCGTAGGACCCGAAGACTACAAGTATTATGACTCGAAAACACCATTTTTGGTGCGTAATCCGATACTGCGAGAGAAAATGAAGTTTTGGATGTTTTGGTATCAATGGAAGTATTTCACTTCGAAGTTTTACAACATCTCCGTACGCAAATTTGATACCGGAGATACTCTCAATCTTCGTTTTATAGAACTTTACGATGAGTTTATGCCACGGTATGAACGAATCTGGAATACTCGAGCCTGAGGAGGCAAAATGAACAAAATATTAACGACAATTAACGGCAGTCCCCATTCTGATGGACATACAGCCAAAGCAATCGCAGCACTAACCGAGCATCTGAAAAAACTTTACGGTATCGAAGACAGCGTGGCTTGGGATATCCCCGTAGATCTTCAAGGATGTTTGGGTTGCAACCAACCGTGTTCTTCAAAAAAATGCGTCATCAGAGACTCGTTTGAGTTAGATTTCGAGGTCCATATTAAGATAGCTAGTGTTGTTTTAATAGCTACACCAGTCTATCTTGACATGCCCACGGCTCAGACGGTTGCATTTTTGACTCGGTTGAATCGATTAGCAGAGTCTACTGGACGAAAAATCTTTAGAGATAAAGATGTCCACTTACTGGCCGTTTCATATTGTTCCGGCACAAAGTCAGCTATCCATACCATGATGGGTGCTTGTGAGATGTTGGGATTTAATGTCTCCGGCAGATCAACTTGGGAACATTGTTCGCTTTGGAAGGATAACAAAGTTCGTGGCGGCATGGGAGCCAGTGTATATATAAAAGAATGAAATGTGTTTTTACCCTCGAGAAATCGAGGGTATTTTCTGGCAAAATTGCGGTTTAAGGCGATGGGGGAGACCAATTCTATTTATTGAGTAAGTTTTTAATATTTCCGAGAGGGCTTAGGAAAATGAAAATTGATATAGTCATGCAAAAAACTGAGTGGTTTTGATAGGGATATTAGTAGTTGACACGAGTGAGGGGGACATCATAAGGTAGTGGTTACCGTGAGCTTTTATCAGAAATACCGACCAAAGAAAATATCCGAGCTAGACCTCGTTGCTGTTCGTGAGTCTTTGGAGTCGACGATGAAGAGCGGCAAAGTCTCTCATGCATATCTTTTTGTAGGTCCCAGAGGTTCCGGAAAAACAAGTGCAGCTAGAATCCTGGCCCAAGTGGTGAACTGTGAGAAAAATCAAGGCAAGAAAGACAGTCTGGAAGAACCATGTGGCAAGTGTGATGCCTGCCTTAGTCTCTCGGCCGGCAATAGCGTGGATGTGATCGAGATCGATGCCGCTTCCAGTGGGTTGGTTGATGATATCCGTGACTTGCGGGAGAAGGTACGTCTGGCCCCTGTGACCCTGCCTAAAAAGGTTTATATCATCGATGAGGTACACATGGTGTCAACGGCGGGCTTTAATGCCCTTTTGAAGACTTTGGAAGAGCCACCCAAGCACGCTATTTTTATCTTATGTACCACAGAAGCACAAAAGGTTCCGGAAACAATAATGAGCCGATGTGCAAGAGTAAGCTTTACAAAGGCAAGCAACAAAGAGATCGTTGGATCTCTCATGAAAGCGGTCAAGGGAGAGGCGCTAGACATAGATGAAGAAGCACTTCAGGAAATCGCCGAAGCAACCGATGGGAGTTTTAGAGAAGGACATAAACTTTTGGAACAAGTGGCAGCATATGGAAAAACAATCGATACGGTTTTGGTTTTACAGGTCTTAGGAATTGTCGGCAGACAGTCGATAAAGAAGTTACTGGAAGCCGCGAAAAATAGAGAATCGAATAAAGTGGTAAAGATTTTTGGAGAAATGGAAAAGGCGGGAATAAAAGCGCAAGTTTTGGCAACATCCCTTTTGGGAGAAGTAAAAATAATGCTGGAACAAAATTTGGAAAGGGGGACGGGAATTAATGATGAGTTAAAGTTGGTTGATGAATTAATTGAAGCGACGGACAAGATAAAAGTATCGCCAATTCCTTTGTTACCATTGGAAATTGCCTTACTGACATTGGCAATTGATGACAGCGGTGGAGGGGTGACCCGCCCAAAAGTTGAGGCGCCTGCCCGGCAAGAAGAAAAGACAGACGAGATAAAAACAGTAAGTACGGAAAATGCGATTCACGGGGAAATAAATCAGAGTAAGGATAATATTGTTGTACAGAATTATGATGGTCCTTTGGCAGGTATCGAAAGAATTAAAACAGAGTGGACTGACTTTCTAAACGTGATGTCGGCTAGTTACGGGTCACTTGCCGGGATGCTGCGACTAGTTTCACCAGTGGATGTCAAAGGAAAGTCTCTAACTCTGTCGGTAACATCAAGATTTCAACAAGATATGTTGGAGAGAGATGTAAAGAAGAAAGTGATTGAAGAGCAGATGACCAAAATTTGGGGGCCTTTGACTTTTAAGTGTGTTTTGGGAGAGAAAGGTCCAGCCAGAACTGAGGTTGAACCACAAGATATGAACGTAGAGGCAGTAAACAGTGACCAGCCTGAAGATAAAGGAATAATTGGAGCGGCTGAGAAGATATTTGGTGGTTGAGGTACAATAGGTTTGTTAAAAGTTATTCAAAATATGTTCAACGGAATAAAACAATTTGGTTCACAAGGTGCTGCTATTGCTAAACTTGCAATGCTTCAGAAAAAGATTCAAGCTCACAAGACCGAGGTGGAAGAAAATGACGTTAAAGCTGTAGTTTCCGGAGACGGAAAACTTAAGGATTTATTTATTGATGGAGAGAATATGAATAAGGCCGTCAAAGTGATAAATGAGGCTATTACAAAGGCTCAGAAGTACTCAGCCGAAGAGATGAAAGACTCCATGGGAGATCTTTCCAAGGTGCTTGCAAATATGCCCAAAGGCGCGGGTTTCTAAGAAAAAACCCTCCTTGCGGAGGGCGGAAGCAATAATCAGTTTTGGTGGTCTAGGGCGAAATAATTATTTTTTTCTTCTGGAAGGATATTGACTTCGAGATCAAGGTTGAACAGATTGCCTCTTTTAAACATCCAGTCTGTGGAAAGTGCCGCTATAAGATCCAAAAGTATTTTGTTTTCTTCTTCGGATCCATAGAGGATAATTTCGCTTTTCTCAAGATGATCTGGTTTTATCTCTATATAAGCGATTGCTTGACAGCGTCGGGTTGATTCAATGATGGGTTTTTTGAAAAAGCCACGTTTCACAGTATAGGTATTGGTTTCCGGTGGACGACCGACGAAGATGTTGTAACAGAGATCGTATGGATCTTTGGGACTATGAAAATCCCAGGGTGGTTGGCTGGTGAAAACCCGGGTGTAGTACGGTGGACAAGGTAATCGTTCGGAGACCAGTTTCCTGATTCTTTCGAGATTAAAGGCAGCCACTTGCTCATCTGTGGGAATAACAATTACGGGCATACTACCTCCTAGTTAAAGAGCTGTTTGCGAGTATTATATATTAAAAAAACAAAAAACCCTCCTTGCGGAGGGTAATGATTAATATTTGCTGTTCAAACTATCGATTTCGAACATGCGCTTGATCTCTTCGGGGTAAACTCTTGTGACCTTGATTGTTACCTTGTTGCCGGCAGTGATGGATTCTTCCCAGCGTTTGGCGATGTGCTCGATAATAATCGGGAAAATATAGCCATCGGTGTATAGATAATCACCAACCCAAGCATAGTACTGTTCGTTTCGGAGAATTATCTTAACCAAGGGCTCGTTGATTAAGACATCTTTTTTGATTAGGCCAAAGAGATATTCTTTGGTTGCTGGAACATTGATTTTGAAGATGTAGATGGTAACCTCGTGATTTTCTTTGTTGTAGTGGTGCTTACAAAGATACTCATCTTCATTTTCGATGTATTTGGTAAGTTCAGCCATGATGCAGTCAATGTTGGTACAGTTGTAGACGACGCGAATGGGCATGATTTCTCCTTTAAAAGTGCGTTTGTGGATATTATATACGACACGGGGAGTTTTTCGTGTATATTTGAGTTTGCCATGAGAAGTATTCGACCAGTCCAAAAAGTAATTGATGCCTTTGAGTCTTTGCCTGGAGTAGGGCCAAAGTCGGCGGCTAGGCTGGCTTATTATCTTTTAAATGTGCCTCAAGAGAAGCTTACTAAGTTTGGAGAAGCACTGGAAAACTTAAAAAAAGACACTAAACTTTGTGCACTCTGTTTTAACGTCGGTGAGGAGGAATTTTGTCCTGTGTGCCAGGATGAGAGTCGGGATAGATCCCAAGTTTGTGTGGTGGAGAATGCACTTGATTTGCTCGCCTTTGAGAGGGCAGATGGGTTTAAGGGTGTTTATCATGTGCTGGGAGGAGTGATCAATCCCTTGGCCAATATCGGGCCTAACGATCTTCGTATTCCTCAGTTATTAGGAAGAGTCAAGACAGGGGAAATAAAGGAGATGATCATCGCCACGAATCCTAATATGGAAGGGGAAGCGACAGCCATGTATATTACCCAGAAAATTAAAGATATGGAGCTTGGTGAAGGTTTGAAGATCACGAGAATAGGCAGGGGATTACCAACAGGTGCGGATGTGGAGTATGCGGATGGACAGACACTTTTGCGGGCACTGGAAGGTAGAAGCGAGATGTAATTGCTTTTGCATTATAGGTTTGGTAGAATAGCGACTGCTGAACCTTTAAATTTCGTGAGGAGGATACGTTGAAAAAATGGATTGTAATCGGAATAATATTGCTTGTGCTAGTTGGCCTGATGGCTATCACCAAGACGTTGATGTTCGGAGGGGCAGTTGTCATACTTTTGGCTCTAATAGCCTTGATGGTTTTGGCCGCTTTCTTTGTGGGCTGGCTCGGAACATTAGGATCTATTTTGATCAAGTCTGTTGCCGGGATAGAAAGCTGGGGATGGTGCATGATCCTGGGAATCCCATTAGCAATGATTTTTGGTTATCTGATTTACATTTTGACAGGAACCTTTCTTGATCAAAACGGGCCGCTAATTCCGACTTCGATATTTTCCGCCATAATTTTTTACATTGGCTATGTTGATGGGCTTAGGGAGAATTAAATGACGAATGAATTTGTAGAAATTGAATTGGAAGTGAGTAAAGAGTTGATGGCCTTGTTGAAAGCCGAAGCGATCAGGAGCGCAAGAACAATTGATGAAATAATTAACGAAGCGATCAGACAGTCTTTGGAGAAAACTCCGGTTGACCCATTGGTGCTTGATCCTAAAGGCAAAGGCGGATCGCATGCGATTCTTTGTTCTCCGGGAATGCGTAATTACGATCGATTTAACATATCCACAGAGATTCAAAGACATAGTGATGCATCGGAGATCGATATTCATTTTGGGTCCGGAAAGGTACTGAGGATCACTCCGAAAACGACCTGGAAAGAAGTCCATGCCTATTTGGACAGTGTATTTTGATATATGGCCCCGCGAAAGCGGGGCATTTTATTACCCAATCAGACACAAGGTGGTAAAATATAGGCTATCTGAACCTTAAAAGGAGTGAAGATGGACTTTGATAAGAAGAAAAAAGTTCTCAAGCCGCGTGAAGGTTATGAATCTGTTTGCATAACTGGATTAGGAAAAAGCAAGGATGAGATTATTTCTGAAATAGCCTCAAACCGAAAATCTTCATACATCGAAGTAACGTTCGGTCAAGTGAGAGTGTTATTCATCACGCGAGACATAACTTGGGGCGATGTTTATACCTATTTGGATCAAGTATTTCCGAAACGTGTATATTCGCTCGAGTTCCCAGAAAAGTTGACTGCATTAATTAAGGAAGTGGCGGCCAAGAGCGGCAAAACCGAGAGTGAGATTATTGCAGAAGCTCTTGAGAAGTACTCCATCGATATCAAGTAATCCTCTCTGCCAATTCAAAAAAATTACCCCGGGTTTAAACACCCGGGTTTTTGTTGACTTGTGCTTGCTTTTTGAATGCTGGTTCATGTAGGCTAATTATGGAAGTAAACGGAGACAGCATTTTTGAAAGTCAAAGTAATAATGAGGTGAAGATTGAAACAGGACTGAGTATGGTGGAAGTAGGAAAAAGATTAAGAGAGGCACTCCCGGGGATGGCAGTAATTGATAATGATTTTTCTTTGAAAACAAAAGAGTATGAACTAGGAATGGGGGGAAAGGAGCCAGGCAGAATGCCTGATGAATCGATGCAGTTACTTCAAGATTTAAAAGATGCCGGATGGGAAGTGCTGGTGGTGTCAAACCAGCCGAAAGAGGGGCATCAGATAGCTAGATTAATTAGGGGAATTAAAAAAGAAAAGTATCCAATTTTTCCGGATAGTGTGAAAGAAGTTTTGGGAGACCAAAATGTAACTGGAGGTGGCATGGACTTTTTATGGAAGAAATATAAAGATTCTCCGGAAGCTGTAAACAAAACATCAGAATGGATTTCAAGCAACACTCAGAAAGTAATTGGGCAAATATATTTTGTAGGTGATAGAGACAGCGATGTAAATTTTGCTCAGAAAGTAGGGGAGATAATGAAAAAAGAAGGAGTGAGTAGACCGGTAAATATTTGGAAAGTGGAAGGGTTCAAGTTACCCAAAGGGTTGAAAGGGTTAGACAAATTTATTCCGTAATGAGAGGGCTGGTGTGGTTAAATGAAGGTAATGCCCAGTGTATTAGGTCAAGTTGGTCAGAGTGTGGCCGACAATTTATTTGAGATTGGTCAAAGTGCGGTAAAAGGAACGGTGAAAGCCGCGAAGGATATTGCTGGTGAGTCGATTGAACAGATTACCTCGGCTCCAGTTCAGGCAACTGCGCCGGTTGTAGAGAAGCCTGCCAACATTGCGAGTCAGGCGGGAGACGATAGTAAAAAGAGACAGGAAAGACAAAGACTGGAAGAAGTGAAGGCAGAGTTGGCGCAGTTTGTGCAAAGAAAGCAGCAGCTAGATCAGCGAATTGAACAGGAGAAGACAGAAGAAGTGCAGCAGAAAAAAGTGTTGGAACAGAGAAAGAAACAGTCGTGGGTAAGTAGGGTCATTAATAGGTCACAAACGAATACGGAAAGAGGAAGACTACAGGAGTAATTGAGGCGGTTTGATATATTCGTATGCTATAATTCGATGTTGAAGTACATTCAAAAAGGAGGACGAATGAACCAGATCTTTGACCTCACGGTAAAAGTAAAGCTTGAAGTTTTAACGAGACCCAGTAAGGAAATCGGTGAGGCATTGGCCTACGTTGCTGGCGTTTTGTCAGGCCTTCGGGTAGGGTATGCTCGACTGAGATGTTCTGATGTGAAACCTCCCCCAAACACCGATTTGGTGAAGATTGCCGGCGATGGTTCACTGCCTGTAGACGATGCGGTGATCAAAATTAACTCCCTGATGCCTGTGGGTACATTCTGCACGAAAAATCATTTCATCAGACCTGAATTTCGCGGCAATCCAGAGTTTAAGAGAGGCTTTATCGATGGGTTTTATTATGTCTACTACCTCTACAGTGTCTTTGATGAGGCCGGAATGAAGCGTGATACGGCAACCAAAGCAGTGAAAGAAATCTGTGATTCAAGAGAAACTGAGATTTACGCGTATGTTTATTAGGTTATGGCACCCCTTCGGGGGTGCTTTTTTGTTACAATCAAAGCTATATGTTACATCTTTACAACAGCTTGTCAAAAAAGATTGAGGAAGTGACTCCGATTCATAAGGGTAAAATGGGGATGTATGCTTGTGGTCCAACGGTTTATGGATTCACTCATATTGGCCACGGTCGTAAATATGTGACGGATGATGTTTTAAGAAGAACTTTAGAGATTATTGAAGAGTTGGAGGTTACCCACGTGCAGAATGTGACGGATGTTGGGCACTTAGTTTCCGACGCTGATGAAGGCGAGGATAAGATGGAGAAGGGCGCAGAAGCCACTGGAAAAACAGTTTGGGAAGTAGCAGAGGAGTACACCGAGTATTTCAACAAGGTGATGAAAGAGCTGAATATACTTACTCCAACTGTAGTCTGTAAAGCAACTGACCATATTGAAGATCAAATTGCTTTGATAGAGAAAATTATGGCCAATGGATATGGATACGACACCGAAGAAGCCGTGTATTTTGACGTAACTAAATTTGAAGATTACGGCCGGATGTTTAATCAGTCGTTTGAGGATAAAACGGTGGGATTTCGTGAGGAAGTGGAAACGGATAACCTGAAGAAACACCCAGCTGATTTTGTCCTTTGGTTTAAAAGAGTGGGTAAGTACAAGGATCACGTCATGCACTGGGCCAGCCCTTGGGGCGACGGGTTCCCTGGATGGCATATAGAGTGTTCGGCTATGAGTATGAAATACTTAGGCGAACAGTTTGATATCCATACCGGCGGAGAGGATCATCTATCCATTCACCATCCAAACGAGATTGCCCAGAGTGAAGCGGGAACGGGCAAGAAGCCATTTGTGAAGTACTGGATCCACACCACTTTCCTCATGGTTGACGGTAAGAAGATGAGCAAGAGTTTGGGGAACCTTTATAGACTCACGGATCTGGCCGAAAAAGGATTCTCTCCTTTGGCTCTACGCTACTATTTTTTGACCACTCATTACCGAAAGCAGATGAACTTTACCTGGGAAGGCCTAAATGGCGCCAA
>Ga0209373_10002723_pt1 | contig 17159 bp, 20 predicted proteins | sample Higcelweek5metaG_FD_187173 | JGI IMG/M metagenome (GOLD analysis project Ga0209373, IMG submission 187173) | Freshwater pond sediment microbial communities from the University of Edinburgh, under environmental carbon perturbations - High... | ecosystem: Environmental > Aquatic > Freshwater >... | reverse complement strand
TAGGTCGTTGACTTTAAAAACTATATTTCAAGAAATTTCGTCTTGAAGGGTTGCAAATATTTCTTTTGATTTTTGTTCGTTTATCTTATCGAGTGCAATAATTAGCGAATGTTCCATAGGGGTATGATTAAGAAATAATAATGTATTGGTACTATATTCAAACGAGCGATTTCGTCAAGGGTTTGAAAATGGAAAGCTTTTTGACAATAGATACAGAGGACGTTTAAAACATTTATTTTGTAATTCTAAATAAATAGGATACAATTGAACACGAGAAATGAGATTTTTTCTCGATTTATATGATAATAATGTGTTATGGGAACAAAAAATCAGAAAATCCTTGATTTATTATCCACAATATATCAGCGGAACAAAATCTTATTTTTTTGTAAGATAAAGATGAATTTTATATTACAAATTCTCATCTTCTTCGCCTTTTCATTTCTTCACTTCTTCAACTCCCCTTAGCCATTTAGCATAGAATCTTGAGTATGGATTATCTTATTATCCGAAAAAGAGGAATTCCCAAAGCTCTCTGAAAATTTTCGTTAAATTACTTTGACAAACATATTACTTATTCATATTATAGTATATATTATTTTCTCAATTCCTCCTATGGATACACAAGACTCTCCTCAGGCTCGCATCATTCATGGTTCTCCGATCTTTCTCAGTATTGGAATCATTTCACTCATAAATACGTGTATTGCATATTTTGGAATGAAAATTGTCATTTTATTCTGATTGGAAATTACCAGCTTTCTTGATTATCTCTGGATCAACGAGCCAAAGCAAGTGGATGAATCTCTTATTGTACCAACAAGCCTCCTTCTGTCTGGATTGTTTTTATGTATAGACTATTTAGCAAAAAAAGGATACAGATTTGTTTTTTGGTTTGGATTTGTGATTTATGCTCTTGATGCATTGGTTTCTCTATCTTTTCATGATTATTTTTGAGCTTTTGCACATATTGTGGTGTTAAAAATACTCTATGATTTTAGACATATGTGAAAAGAAGATTACGAACCGATAAACGATCCAGAACACCAAGATGATTCTCTGCACCATTCTCTCCATCAAAAAAATACAGATCAAGATATCTAGAATCTGTATTTTATCCAAGCAGAACATTTTTTTGATATTTTGGAGAACTATGAGGCAGTTTTTCTCTCTTGATAAGAAAAAAGAATCTCTTTTACTTTCTCATATACCTCATCAAGACTTAATGGTTCAATGATATAATCACATGTATTGGGCTGTTCCTCTCCTAAGAGTTTCATTCTTGCTTGAAAGGTGTCTAGGGAATCTCCTCTTTGAAGAGCTCTTCTTTTGAGCTCCTCTTCTCATGGTGGAGTAAGGTAAATACTTGTAATTCCTTCAATTTTTCCCTTATATTTTGGAATGGTCGTTGAAAGTAAATCCAAAGCCCAATTTTCTTTTTGTGTTTCCACTAATGGGACTCAATAATAGTTGCCATTGAAATCGATATATTCAAAGTATTTTCATGCTTGGATATTTGCTTCAAATGTTTCTCTCGATATAAAATGATACGGAAATCAATCGGTTTCTCAGGGTCTTTTGGGTCTGGTGGTATCATCAATTATTTTTTTTATTCAAAAATCAGTTTCAAGTTTTCTAATAATAGTTGTTTTCCCACAACAAAAGGGTCAGCTTAAGAGTAATTTCATATTATGAAAGTAAAAGGGTATTGAGTAATTTAGCTCTTTTTAGAGCGTTTTGCTTGTCTTTGTCAGTAAAGATTTTCCTTATGCTTTCATCGTTTCAGATGTACACTATCTTGGTATTATCCGTTGAGATTTCTGCGGTTATCACCGTTCCGGTAACATTCATAAAAAAACACACATCAAGCAAAGTAAACTCTTTTGTTTCTAGTATTTCTTTCAAGATTCAAAATGTTTTTAGTGCTGTTTTTTTTGCGTTTTTTGTGTTAATAAAATAGTCAGCTAATCACTCAGGCATACAACAATCTTCTTTTGGCAACATATTTCTATAATCAAATCGTACATACGCAGGGTGCACTTCTCAAATGTGGAGACGATTTCATGCTCTCGTTATAAACGTGTCAATTCAAACATATAAATGTTTTGGAGATCAGATAAAAGCTCATTTTACAACGACCTCTATTGGAGGGACTTCGTCTTTTTTAATGAGAATGATCTCATTTTTTGTGGCAAGAGTTGATGTTTTTATTCATCTATCATGGAGCCTTTTTGAAAAAAAATCATTCAATATCGTTCTTTCTCTATCAATTCCTTCCAAAGGGATTGCCAGAGCATCTTGGTAGGAAAAAATAGTTGGTTTTAATTTCATAAGCAAGAGATTGTTGTATTTTGGAATCTTTTTGATGATTCTGGAGTGTCATTCAAAGTATGATTCAAGAGTATCAAATGAATCGCTATATGTATGGAGAATTTTTTCGTAATGGTTCATATTTTAGTGTAAAATGCTAAATCAGTATTTATTGAGGATTCTATTTTTATGAAAGATGATTCAGCATGTTTTTATATTTCCTGTTGCATTTCAGATTTCAATATTTCATTCTGCTGAGATAAACTTGTAAATATCCTCTTCACTCCAGTTGCAAAAAGGAAATAATCTTTTGAAATATACGAAACAATTTTCTGCTCATTGTTTTTGTGATTCGTGAGCATCTGTTCCCCATCATACGATGATGAGTCTGTGTTTGTCATCAATAATGGGGAAATTAATTTTATCTACGATATTTACCTTGATGATGATCTCTCCATCTGCTTCAATTCACATTCAGGCAATTTCTCCATTTCATTCACAGATATGGAGGTCTCATATCACGATTAAAGGTGTTTTAAAATTCACTGGAAGGTAAATCTTTGATCATTTATCCAAGTAATTGAGATCTATATTTCATCCATTGTTACTACATCGCCCGACACTTCTCACTTCTGTATCAATCGTGCTAATGAAACCAAGCTTTGGCTTTGCTTTTAGTACGATATCTCAATGGTGTAAAAATATTTTATTGTCTTGTACTTCAAAGATTTCACAATTTCTTTCGTGGAATTGGTCTTTGAAAAATCACGTTGATTTTGAGATGCATTGATATCATCTGGTCGCAATGATATCAATAATTTCTATTTCCAATCAAATATTTTCTTTTTGAGTATTGATTTTAATGGGACCAGTACAAGGATGATTGAAGGCTTTTTTCTCTTCATTGTTTGCTTCACTCATAAATTGCTCAAATGCTTCAACATCTTGAAAGCTCTTTCCGAAAGCATTCTTGAGTTCAATTTTGATTTCTTCTCAAGGATTGATTTCTATAGTATGGGGGATACGAGAATCAATTTTTTGTACCTTGTTTTCACTTTTAATTTCTTTCATATTCATAATTTTTTATGCTTAAAGTAAGTTTTTCATATCCTTGATAAATTTCTTCTGGAGACTTTTTTTGTCTGAACAAGTCTTTTGATAATGAATTTCATGATGTATCTCTAATTCTTGAACAATCAGGAGAAATCTCATCTATAAGGACAAAATCTCTTATTTGTGATTGATCTCATGGATAGACTCATACTTCAAATTTAAAATCCTCTAAAATCCAATTATTTTCTTGCATAAATGAATTATATATTTCATTGATTTTCAATGCAATAGTTTTCAATTTTTCTCATTCTTCCGGTGATTGTACCATTTTTCATTTGATAGATGGAAGTTTTGAATATTTGTTCAATGCAAGTGCTACATCAGTATTTATTCTTGGGTCGTCAATGATACTTCCATCGTTTTTTTCGATTCTCTCTTTGAGACAAAATTCTACTATTGGAGTATCAAACTTGATTCCTCCCTCAAATAAGGGAATTTTGTGCTCGTCTACCCAATGTCATCTTGCAACATTCCTAACTAAAATTTCTATTTTTACAGGAAGTACTTTCTTCACAAGGATTCATTCCTCTCTCAATGCATCTGCTCAATATAAATGAGTCTGGATTCAGTTTTTTTCTAAATGTCTATAAAAATAATAGGTAAAGGTTTTTCGTAACTCTCCAGTATTTTTTATAGTTGATTGCATTCATCAACCATGAATTGCATCTTTAAAAGTCATAAGGTATGATTCATCGTTGTTTGAGTAAAAAATCTTACTTGAACCATCAAAAAGAGCTTTTCTTTCCATATTTTTGATATTAATGATAAAGTTTTGTCAAAAATTCGTTTATTAAGGGGTAATTCTCTTGAAATTCTGGATGATGGACTCCTACCACCAATTCTGATGCAAAAATATCGTCGCAAATAATTTTGAGTTTGTTTGCCTTAATAGAAGATCATGTTTCCACTACATCCATAATTCCATCACAAAGGTGCAGGTATGGCATTCACTCGGATGCTCAGTGGATTTTATAGATATTTACATCCACTTTTATTGACTTGAAGTATGCTCAAGCAATATTTTCAAAAGAAGTAGCAATCGTTTTTCACATTAATTCATAAGGATGTTTGATTTGAGAATCTAAAGGTACAGCAATAACCATTTTTACAATTCATAATCCTGTCTTTATCACCTGTCGAATAGCATGACACTTGGTTTCATGAATTAAATCAATTCCTGTAAATCAAATATCAATCAGTTTCTTCTCTAGCATCACTGGAATATCTTTTGCATGCATAAAACACACTTTAAACCTTTGGTCATTTAAAGTTGTTTGTAGGGTTCGATCAGGGAATTCTTGAACCTCATATCATTTTCCATGTAAGTAATGAATAACATGTTCTTTCAGTCTCCCTTTGCTTGGGAGTCAGAGAGTAACTCTATCTGGCTCTCTTTTTATAAAATCCATATTCTATTTGTTAATTTTTATTATACAATCATGATCTTTTCATACAGAGATCCACGAAACGGAAACTTTTGTAAAATCTCCTATCTGTATGAATTCAGTTGTTTTCAATTCCCTCTATTTCGTCTTTCAATACTATCGGATTGATAATCACTCCTCATGCAATCATACAAATTTTCCCTTCATTTACGATTCCAGAGGGAATCAATCTTACCTTGATATCCTTTCCATCTTTGTTGATACAATGTCATGCATTTGCTCATCCATGGTATCTCACGATCACATCAACGTCCTCTGAGAGTTTACTCATCACTCTTCCTTTTCATTCATCGCTACATTGCATTCATACAATAATAATATTTTTCATAACTTATTTTTTATGTCTTAAACGTAATTCTTGAATGATATCTTGTAGCTTTAAATCATGCTCTCTGAGGTTGAGGAGGATATGAAACAACAAATCAGCGGTTTCATATACTATTTCTCCTTTGTGTCTTTTTACGGAAGCTATGGTGACTTCTACTCATTCTTCTCAAACTTTTTGTGCAATTTTCTCGTGTCATTTTTGAAAGCATTTCTGTACATAACTATTTGGATTATCATCAGATCTTCTTTTATCAATCACATCTTGGATGTATTCTAAGAAAGGTTTGCTTTCGTTTTCTTTTGAAAAACAGCTTTCACTTCCCGTATGGCATGTAGGTCATTCTGGGCGAACCTTTATAAGGAGAGTATCGTAGTCACAATCAAGAAACATCTCTTCCACGTTGAGAAAATTTCATGAGGTTTCTCATTTTTTCCAAAGTCTCTGTTTGGTTCTTGAAAAGAAAGTAACTTGTTTTTCTGATACTGTCCTTTCTAAAGCTTCTTGGCTCATATATCCTAGCATCAGTACATTGGATGTGAGATAATTTTGGATAATAACTGGAAGGAGTCAATCTGCCTTTTTCCAGTCGATTTTATGTATTATTTTTTCCATATTGTAGAGAGTTAATGAGTTCATTTTTAAAAATTTCATTTTCATAAAAAGCTCTTCAAATAATCACTTCTTTGATTCCAATTTTTTCTAAAGAGACTAAGTCATTCATTGAAGAAACTCATCAAGCAACCACAATGTTCAAACGAGGGTATTTATTTAATAGAGGCTTATAAATGTCAACATTTACGCCACTCATGGTTCCGTCTTTTGAAATGTCAGTGATAATGAGATTCTCTATATAGTCCAATCATATTCTCTTTATAATATCTTCTATCTTCCATCATGAGTTTTCCAGCCAACCATTGGTTTTTACTTTCCCATCTTTTATATCTAGTGACAATGCCAATTTATCTCTTCAAAAGATATCAACTGAATCTTTCCAAAAATCAACGTTTTCAATAGCCTTGGTTCCGAGAATGATTCTATTTATCCCCATGGAAGAATATCTTTTTATATCTGAAATTTCTCTGATTCATCCTCACACTTCAATATATAAGTCACAGTTTTCTCGGATATACTTTATAGTGTTAAAATTGGTTGTTTTTTTGTCTTTTGCACCATCTAGATCAATGATATGAAGTGAGTGAAATCAATTATCCATCAAGGAGTTTAAGACTTCTTGTATACTTTTTTGGTAATTGATTTTTTTTGTGTAATCTCAATGAATCAGTCTTACAATTTCTCATTGAATAATATCAATAGCGGGAAGTATTTTCATAGATAATTTCTTACTATTTAAAACTTACTTGTAGTATATCATAAACATAAATTTTTTTCAAATTTTTTTTGCGTCAAAAACCATTTACACTTTAGATTTTTTTGCAAATATCCCCAAAGTGAGTATAATCAAAGTGAGAAAAAAACTCAGGATATTTGAAGTGTAATTTTGTACGATGGATATACGAAACTGCTCAATTCTTGACTCGTTAGGGATGAAAAGATTCTTCTTGATTAGTTTTATTTATTAACACATTTGTAGACTATGTCACTTAACCGTAATCTTTCAACTTCTGAGGGGGAACCAAACTCTCCCTCTCTTTCTATAGAAAAGCCTTCTTCTCCTACTGATTCAGGGCAAAGGCATGAAGCATTAGAATTACTCCTTAGCAAAATGGATTCAATCAATGATTTTTTGAGGCATTTGGAAATATGAGAAAATATCTGAATTTGAACAGAGGAACTGCAAAAATTGGTTGATTCTAAATTTCTTGAAGAGCTTTGAGAAGAAAAAAAAACAGATTTATTATGAGCAAATATGAAAATTGAAGAGCAGATTCATGATGTTACCACGACCATTCTTGATATAAACAAAGAGTCAAATAGACATGTTCAGCTAAAAAAACTCATGAACTCTTCATTCTCTTTTTTTAAAATACTTTTAAGAAAAAAACTTGTCAAAGCCACTGATGAATTCATAAGCACTCATTGATATCCGTGAGCTATTACGAAAGAGAAGTTGGATGAGCTTATTGCAGAATTGAATACCTATAATTCCACACTTAAAAAAAGATTAATTGAATTGAATGCGGAGTTTGAAAAAAATAGACTTTTCTTAAATCAATTTACTTATGTAGATGAGAAAAGTGTGAGAATAACTGAGACTTGAATAGAGTCCCTCCCAGAGAGTCAGAGCATTTCTCGTTTGAAGAAAATGATTGAAAAAATGGGATTTTTTACCTTTTCATCCTCTACCGATCAAAAAAAACATGCATTTCAATTTATGCAATTGACCAAAGATCATGAAGAAAATACGGAACTCTATTTTGAACTTTTAAAACATATTTCAGAGAAAATTTATGGATTATCTTTTTGAAAGTTTTCTAATAAGAGAACGTTAGAACTACAGTTTCTATCATTGGCATGATGAAACCCCCAGAAAGTGGATGAGTATATTTCTAAATTTTTTGAGATTCATACCAAACTACAGTCTCTTTTCTTTCCTTGATCTACTGAAAAAATATTTTTTACTTTCCAAATATTGTCTCAGGTAGTTGAAAATGCAGGAAATGCTGATGAATATATTGTGAAGTTGAATGAGATTACAAATAAGCTTCAACGTCATATTCCACATTCTCAAAAAGACCGTATGAATATTGCATGGAAAATTTTTCTTCAATCTACTCCAAGTTTTGAAAAAGTTGATGAAAATATTGAGAGGTATGTTGCTCTCAAAGATCAAGTGAAGCCGTTGATCCCATGAAGCATGAATGAACAGAATTATTTAGCTCTGAAGATGCTTCGTTTGACTCAAGACCAGCCATGAGAAACCCAAGAAAAGATTCAGATGCTTAAATGAATTCATGAAAAATTGGGAAGTTGGTCAGCAATTTCTGCTAAGGATCGAGTAAATATTGCATACCAGATTTTGGGACTTCCTTCGTTCCAAAGAGAAAAAGTAGACGAGGTAATTGCCCTCTTAAAGGATTTGGAATCAGGGTTGAAAAAGTATTCATTTACCAAGTCAAATGATCGTGTTAATATGGCATTTTCATTGCTTCGTATGACTCGGTTAACTCCTGAAAAGATACCTTCTTATCTCTTTTTATTGCGTAGAATCCACGCAAAAATGTACACTCTATCATTTTCAACTGATTCGGATAAGATGATGATGTGATTTAAGATTTTGACGTATATTCTTGGTCAAAATAGAAAAAAAGTACTTACTTTGATACAACAAGCTCGTTGTCAGAGAGATGTTTCTTCAGAAATCAATGCTGATATTTCTCATCAGGACGCTTGAACTTTTCCAGAAGTGTCAAGTATGTGAACATTTTTTGCTTTGATGATGTTAGATATTCTTGAAAATGGGGAATTAGTTTGATTATCTGATCAAGATTGAGAAGGTGATTTTTCTTATGAAGATACTTTTTTAAATGCTGATGATACGAGCGTATTTGGTGATTATGAATCGAGTTGAACCATTGATAATTCAGGTGATGGAGATGGTTGAGGAGGGGCAAGTGTTTGAGATTAGTATCATGTGAAACTAAAAAAGCCTTGAAAAGGCTTTTTTAGTTTTCTGGTTCTAGTCAAGGCACCGGGAGTGGAAGCATATACCAGTGAATATCAAGTTTATCTTTGAGACTATTAACTTGCTCAACTTTAATATTGTATTGCACAAGACTGTTTTTATATACTTGCACCTTTGCATTATAGTCAGCTAATACTGCATTGTATTCTTTGACCTTAATATTTTGTTGTTCAACCATTCTGCTTTTTTCTAAAGTGGCTATTTCCACATCATATCATTTGAGTTTGTTTGCTAGAGTATCTATTTCATTTTTTTGGCTTTCTATTTGAGCGTCTTCTTTGATAATGGTTTGGTTTAAATTTTGCAATTCTTGGATATCTTTTGCGAAATACATTCCCTGCCGTTTCCGTAAACCAAAATTGACAAGGACGAACAACACGACTACAGTAAGAACTATTTTGAGTACGGTCATAATTGCAAAGTGAAAAAATAAAGTGTGTGTGAGCTAATAGTAAGTGAATTATAGAGAAAAAATAATTTTTACAAATTATTTCCTAAATTTTTGGATTATTTTTTTCGTGTTTTTGTGCACATAGTTATCTGATAAAAATCTTCATTAATCGTACAACTTGAAGTTCTACCATCTCAAAATCATTCCAAGTTATACCCAGGCAAAAATTGTTCGCCCCTCGCCGTTAGGCGAGGCAGTACATTCAAAGGAATTTTTGCAAACAAAACTTGGGAAAACCAATTTGGATTGAGTATATCGTTTGCATAGATGAGGAATTAAGGATTATAAAGGGAAAGAAATGTATTTTAGACTTCAAAATAGTTATGATTTATGTCATCCAAGTGATTTCTTCTTCATCTTGTACGAGGTCAATCGTAAATCAGACTTTTTCATAAAGTTCTATGAATTACATTAGGCGGATAGCAAGTATAATACATACTGTGATTTTTTGTAAGATGTTGAGCTGGGGGGATGAAGAGGTTAGATAAGAGATTCAGAATGAAATAGTTTTGGAAACTCAAATGGATAAATTATCTCGTTTTTCTCATTCAACATATCTTGTGAATGAAAAAAAATGAGATAATTATTTTTAGGTATGTTTTTTTATTGTATTGATATTATCTATTGAAATCCAAGCTGAAAGTGCTCAAAAACCAGATTTGTTAATTTCAAATGGTTCTATTGCTTCGACTTCTTTGAGAAATATCAGGATACAGTAGTTTTTATCTTGGAAGCGTTGGAAAAAGGTTTGTATTTGTTCTGGTTTGATTCCATCGTCGCCTCCATATTCATCAAGAAGATTTTGAATCTTCTGAGGGGAAAGGGGAAATATTTGGAGTATTTTTTCAGCTTTTGCTTTGAGGGTCACTGGGGCTCCAGAATCTTTAAAATATAGAGTGTCATCAGGTTGAATTTTGTCCCAAGGGGCATATTTCATCTTGTACCATCTTGATTCTATTTTTTTTTCTCATGTGAGGATTTTTTCAGTTAGTCCCCAAGATTTTTTCATAATTGCAACATGATCCATAGTGAGACGAAAAAAAATAAATGTGAGAGTATTTATTGTGTAAAATCAGAACTGTGGTCCTTTATATATTGACCAAGAAGAGCATTGAGGTTTTCTTCTGTTTCATGTATAAATTTTTGATCAAGGTCATTAAAAATATTGTTTTGTGGTTGTGAGTTTGCTCCATCATTTTTTTTGATAGTGTCTTTGTTGGAATTGTATTTTTCGTTGGCCTGCTTGATAATTTCTGCGTGTTTGGTAGCTCCTATAGTGATGAGGTTTTCATAGACTTTAGTTCAAGATTCACCTCCCCTATTGAGGTAATATTGATATAAGCCTCTGTTGTAAATATCGGATTGTAAGTCCCAAATAGTGAGAAAGATTTCTTGCCCTTTGGTGAGAGCTGAAGGGACTCACTTGTTTGTGAAGGATTTTGTAAGAAGTGTATCATACACGGTAGGAACTAAGGCTTCGTTTGAAGTAGTCTGAATTATGTCAGTTGTTACTTTTTCATGAAACATATGCTCATCTTTGGATCGAGTGGTTTCTTGTGACTTTATTTCATTTTGTGTTTCAGATGCTGAGGGAGTCTTCATTCCAGTTTCGGTTTGAGTTTCAGAAGCATTTTGGCATCCATACAGAAAGAGTCATCCAAGTATGAGAATGAAACTATATTTTGTTTTTTTCATGGTTTGAAACGTTAATAATTACTATCACTTGCAACTCGCAATTTAATATATAATACATAAATTATTTATTTTTTCAAATGAAATATATTCAATTGTAGAAGAATGTATACAAAATCGATGTTATACTGAGCGCAAATTGCTTTCCTAAAAGAGTTCCCCAATTCCCAGACCTTTCCCCCAAGTTGAGTCCACTGATGATGATAAAATTTTATCAGGATGATGTCTAATCTGATTTATCCTTTCAATTGATATTGTTCCTCCAGAAATATGTGGTTCCATCAAACACAATACACTTTCATCATCTTTTGCTAGTGATTTATAATAGGCTAAATTTTTCATATTTGTGAAATTATGTATAAAAATTTTTTACCCTTCCAAGCTCTTTTGCTTTCTATTTTGTACATACCCAATCAGGGCAAGGATTGCGAGTCAGAGAATGATGGCAAGGGCTATGAGGTTGTGAAGAATCATTGAAATAATGATGGTGATTGTGGAGAGGATCAGTGAGATGACAAAAGCAATTCCTCCGATGAGCCCTCTTGAAAGACTTCCAAAGATGGGCACGAAGTCCAATATGACACTCAGTGGACCAAACACGCTAGAAAGCCCCATCCACATCAAGAGAAAACCAACTCCACGAAAGATCCACGTCATCATGGTGTATTCTTGGTGCATGGTGAGGAGGGCAGAGGCACGGTCAGATTCAAACATACGATAGAGTTCGGTGTCTTTTGGTCAGATATAGTTGGTGAGGAGATGATTTTCTGCATCGAGCCTTCAAAAAACTGTCACGTGAGTGAGTGGATTTGCTATCACTCCATAACTGATTCTCAGATCTCCTACCTGCGGATTTCCGATGCTTCCACTTCCTGCAAAGAGATACTGAGGATTGGCAATACTATATCAGTCAATCACCGTGATATTTTGGTCTGAGAGCGAAAGTGGGTGGTATGGTGGGAGGGTGATTTCGTTCAAAGAAAGGTCATATTTTCAAATAGTAGCATTTTCCAATCTTTGGCTTGAGGTTTTTTCTGGCTGTGAAGGATTTTCGTGTCACTCAGGATGACGAAAATTTGAGGAAGATTCTGGATGTTCCATCCATTTTTTGTCATAGGTGTAGGTGGTTTCTGTCGTTTCAGAACCTCCCAAATTTTGCACAGTTTTGGTGTGTTTTGACTCATCCCAAGCAAACATTTCGACCTTTCTTTCAAAGGCGAGATATGCTCAGGCTGTGAGGTTGCTATCTCCGATGCTTCCACTTCCCGCAACCTCACCCGTGATGCTGACAAGTTGTCCGTTGGCTTCCGCAGGAGCTTCCGCATTGGTTTGGATTTTAGGGGCTTTTTGGGCTATTTTTGAGATGTCTACACGTCCTTCGTTCCAATACAGGAGATAGAAAGAACCAAAAAACATCACGATGCCCAACAATACTCCGATAAAGGAATTGAGGATTCTTGAAAACCATCCAGTGGTACTACTCTCAACGTAACTGTCTGCCATACTCAAAAATTAGAAAATAAATATTCCAAAGTCATATTATAGGAAAAAAAATCTCGCAAATGATTTGTTGTCGAAAAAAAAAGATGTGTTCCAAAACATCTTTATGTATCTTGTTTTACGATTTCCAAGAATTCACACAGCATTTTTTCGGCTCTTGGATTGTCTTTTCCTCCCATACCATTGCGCTTTTGGAAGTTATAAAGAAGTCTGGCATCATCATACGCTTTTTTATGCTCGTGAGATGGGAGGTCCGTTTCTTCATAATAGTTATCAGGATAGGTTGCTTGTATCCCTATTTTGGCAAGTTCTTGTTCTAGTTTTTTAGTACAGACAATCTGAAAATACATAGCTCTAAATTCGTCAATGTAGGTATTGAATTCATCTGGATAGAGGTTGTGTCCAAGTTCGTGAAAGATGAGTGGAAAACAAGCATTTCATCCGCTCTCTTGAACAATAATCAGTCCTCAGAGATTGAATCCGTGTATGTTTCATCCAACCCCTCTTTGATCTTGTAGTTTTTTGGAAATGAGTTTGAGATATATTTGGAAATCTTTTTGCGACATAATGACAATATTGGCAACGTCAGTATATGGCTTGCCCGTCACTTGTTGAAAAATATTATTGACAATAGAGAGAATCGACTTTTGGTGTTGTATCACGGAGAAATCTTTGAGGAAGAAATGGTCTAAAAAAAGCTTTTCTCTTACCAAGAGGTGCTCTTGCGAATCTTTGAAAGAAAATTGAGGAGTGTATCCATATCACTGTGGTTTCTTGGGACCTTTGACGCTTCCATCCTCGTAGACTTCAAGTCCGTATTTGAGAAAGTGACTAATGGGAAGGTCAGGAGTATTAATGTTTCTAAGTCAGTACATTGGTGGAAGTTAATGCAGTAATGGGTCGTGCCTAGAGTGTTGATTTTTGAGATGATTCTTGAAAAATTCCGTCGAGTTGTTTTTGAATAGTAGTTATTTGTTCTTGAATTGCAGTGAGTTTCAGTTCGATTTTTTGCTTTTGGTGCTGATAGTTTTTCAACATTTGACGTGCACTTCCCAGTTGAGGCTGAAGATGCCCAAGCTTGACTCTGAGGACTGCGATTTGGGTAAGATTTTTGTATTCTTCTTTAGAAAGATATGAAATCAGGAGTCGAGTAACTGAACTCATCCCTTGGGATACGTCAAATCGTTGAGCCTCTTTTTTGAGTTCTGGGATCGCAGAGGTGGTGAGAGTAAGGTAATCGTCTTTGTTTTCCAAAGTAAAAGGTTTTGCGAGAGTAAGGGATAGGTAGTGCAAAGAATGTTCTCCTAAAAATACGAGTTTGCCCTGTTCTTGAGAATTTGGTTCTAGCATACTTACTGTGATTTCGGGGCTGTTTTTGATAGGTGAGAGGGGCGGATAGACCAAGCACATAATATTTTCAATATCTGTTCCAGCCCAGACTCTGTATGGGTTATATTTGGTGTTTCTGAAGAATTCTTCGGCAGATATTTGGTCATATTCATTGATATGACGAATCAGCTCTTCCCAAAATTGAGCGAGTTGAGTCTTTTGTATTTCCAAAAGTTCGGGAGTGTGTTCTTTTGCAGAATCGAGCATTTTTGAGATTTCTGGAATCTTTTCAGCAAGGATTTGTTTAATCGTGTTGATGGAGTCTTGCATATATCACTCAAGTTGGTGTTGTTCGGTTTCAAGAGCGGTAATTTTTGATTTTTGTTCTTGGATTCATTGATTGATTCCCTTTGCTTCCAGCGACAAAAGGTTCATATCTGGCATACTCAGGTTTGAAGTATTCATGTTTTTTCGTTTATAGAGTAACGTACTTCTATTTATATTAAATTCTGTTTTTTGTCAAGTTATTGACTTTTGTGGAAAGCCTCAATGTGTTGCTTGTGCTGTCTGTGTAGTTGATCTTTCTTACATCTCACATCCCCCAAAGACATTTTCATCATAGTGGTATGATGATTGAAATGTAAATGCATTTTTTTCAGAAACTGCTTTATAGTGCCACGCATCAACTTAGACCTTTTCGATTCTCATTAATATGTTAGTCAGATGTGAAAAATTTTTCCATAGAGTATGATTTAGGAGGAAGAAGGGAAATTTTTATGATGTCTGAAAATCTAACAAGACTTCATCGATATATGGGGCTCCTTCCATATAGTTGCCACCACATCTTTGTGCCATTTGTTCGGCAATCGTTTGGTAGAGTCCGTAGGTGTTCGGCTCATTTTTGGCTATATGTTCTTTTCTCCAATTTACAAAGTGTTTAAAGGCAAAAATCCAACCATAATCTCTTTTCAAGATTTCTTGTGTCAGGAGATGTTGAAAAAAGCATGCTTTGGTCTCTTCTGCTCAGAGATTTTTTTTCTCAAAAAATGGGGGAATAGTATGCCCGATCTCATGGGAAAGTTCATAAAACATTTCATAAATAGGCATTTCACGGATCCAAATGTGGTTTTTTCTTCTCCATAAAGCCTTTCTCCTCATAGCCGCAGGTCTTCCATGGGTGTGTTTATAGATTTGAGGAAGGGGGAGGACGGTAATCTTGTTGGAAAAGGGGATCGAGGTCACGGCTTCGTAACAACTCAGATATTCTTCTTGAATTTGCGAAAAATCGTTTATCCACCACTTTCCAAGTATTTCCTCCAAGCGCATCGAAATGTTGGCAGAAAGGAGCGTATGAGGCGATGACTGGAAGTCAAGAAAATTGGGGATTTCTAAAGGTTTTACCATAAAAATGAATTGAATGAAAGTATTAATAAAATTATATTAATACTAATATTGTAAAAGTCAAGAGGGAAGAAGAGCAAGAGCAAGTTTCAAGAGCAAGAAGAAGGAAGAGCAAGAGCAAGCTACAAGAGCAAGAAGAAGGAAGAGGAAGAGCAAGCTACAAGAGCAAGAAGAAGGAAGAGGAAGAGCAAGCTACAAGAGCAAGAAGAAGGAAAAAATGACTAAAGATAAATGATCTGTCATTCTGAGGTTTCCTCAGAATCTGTAAACAGTATACACGTGAAAGAAGAGTAAGAGCAAGCTACAAGAGCAAGAATCAATAAAAATAATTTCTTCCTTACTTTCTCCCTTTTTCAAAGGGAGTCCCCAAGCGGAGCGTAGGGTAGGATTCTAAATATGTTCTTCCTTAGCTTTCCCTCTCAAACGAGGGGGAAAACGAGCGGAGCGAGGAGGGGGAGAAGGAAGAGCAAGAGCAAGAAGGGGAAAGACAAAAGACTAAAGATAAAAGGAGAAAGAAGAGCAAGACTCAAAAGTTTTCCATCAAAGGGGGATTCTGTAAGCAAGAGGAAGAGCAAGTTAGCTTTGAGTCTGGGTTTTGGTATAATTTTCGATGAGCTCAAGATCCTGTTTGTCTTTTTCTCTTCCCATAAAACGTTTCCAATGCAAGACATACTCAAGCCTGACAAAGGGCAATCACTCGATCACGTCAGCACTCGCAATGATCTCGTCAATACGGTCGGTAAGGTCAAACCAAGTTCAAAAGATTTCTATATCTCCAAAGACCAGTTTTTTGCCCGTGTCTCCTTTGAGATGTTCAGGGTATTTCTGGCACAGCTCTTGCCAAAGTATTTGCGTGACGATGAGGTCTAAATCGTTTGACTCCCTGAGTCCTCTCACTGCAAGTGGAGCACTTCCAAAGATGGCAAAGTGTCCAGCAGGGAGATTGAGGGAAAGGAGGTCTTGGATGTGTGGGAGCATGGAGTGGAGGATGAAGAAATAAAAGTGAGAACTCTGGAATTTATGATACTGATTGTGTGTGTTTTTTCAAATTTTTGCGAGAAGAAATAAACTCATCTCCCCGCAGGGGAGATGAGTTTTGGGTTGCTTTGACTTTATCATCTATAAAAATATCATCAGTCAACAAAGAAAAAAACTTTATTTTTCATATTTTTTTGTTTTATAAAACAAAATGAGGAGAGACTTGCTCTCCCCCACTCGTAGTAACTCTATAGTATTGAAAAATTTTTATTTTGCAAATTATTTGCGTGATTTTAGCTATTTATTCACGCTTTTTTGACCCCTGTCTCCCAGCTCCTTTTTCCGAGAAATATAGAAGTGAATCTATTAAAATAAGAAATACAATAATAGTACTTTCTAAATCTCGGGAAGAATAGTGTCATGAAGTTCAGAACTCCCTACTTTTCTCCCTTTTTCAAAGAGAGTCCCCAAATCGAAGCGGAGGGGAGAGGGATGCTTGACTTATTTTAATTAAAAGTTTTTATGCTTAAATATGGCTATAACTGTAATCAAACTCTTATCTACTTCATAAAAGACTCTGTATTTGTGTTTTACTACTAATTCTCTCAATTTTTCTTTTCTGAATTTTCCTAATAATGGGAAGTTTTCTAGATATTTTATGCTATTGAAAATATCTCGTAGTACCAGTTTTGCTTGCAATGGATTGTCAAGGGCAATGAAACTTGAAATCTCATCCAAATCTTTGATGGCTGATTTATAGAAAACTATTTTATGCATGTACCATATATTTAGAAAATACTTCTTTTTCAACCATAGCAAATGCTTCGTCAATGTCGTATGCTTCTCAAGTCCTTTCAAAATGTGCAATACTTTCCTGTATTTTTTTGATTTCTTCGTCACTACAATCTTTTTTCAATTCTTCAATAACCTCTTGTGATAACATATATATAAAATGATGAAATAAACTTT
>Ga0209373_10002722_pt1 | contig 17164 bp, 8 predicted proteins | sample Higcelweek5metaG_FD_187173 | JGI IMG/M metagenome (GOLD analysis project Ga0209373, IMG submission 187173) | Freshwater pond sediment microbial communities from the University of Edinburgh, under environmental carbon perturbations - High... | ecosystem: Environmental > Aquatic > Freshwater >... | reverse complement strand
GAGGTCGAAGGTGTCGTAGCCGTAGCCGAGCTCGAGGCGCTTGAAGGGCGACTCGGTGATGGTGAGCGCTTCGAGGTGGCGGCCGTTGCCGATGTTGACATAGGCGAGGCCGAGCGAGGGGCGGCCGACGGGTTCGCCGGCTCGGGGCGGGTTCACGATGTAGGCGGAGAGCGTGGAGAAGATGCCGCCGTTGCCCTCGATCTGGTGGAGCGGGAGCGGCGCGGGCTTGGCCGGCGGAGCGTCGGTGGCGGCTGTGTCGGTGCTCTGGGCGAGCAGTGTCGTCGCGCCGACGAGGGCGCTGGCGAGGAGGACGGAGCGGGAGGTTTGGCGGATGAAGACGGAGTGCATGGCTAGGAGTTTGGTTTGCTGGAAGGTTGCGTTGTCGGTGGAAGGTGGTGGTGGCGGCCGGTGTGGGCGCACGGAGTCCCTGGGGGTGGAAAACCAACCCCTGCGGCGGTGGCGCCACCGTATCGCGATATGGAGCGGTTTGATTTCCGCTGTAGCCGGGTTCGGGGAACCCGGTCCGTGCCGGGATCAACGATCCCGGCTACAGTATTTCGGAAACTGAGCCAGTGGCTACAGCCTGTGGCGGTGGATCAGGCGGTAAGTGTCGGGCTTGGGATGAGATCGGCGACGCTGTCGGCGTCGGTGTTGACGTCGGCGAAGAGCCAGGTGGAGAGGTAGCGCTCGGTGCTGGAGGGGACGATGACGACGATGCGCTTGCCCTTGTTTTCCGGACGCTTGGCGATCTGGAGTGCGGCCCAGATGGCGGCGCCGGAGGAGATGCCGACGGGGATGCCGTCCTGCGTGGTGACCTGCTTGGAGATCGGGCCGGAGTCGGACTCCTTCACGCGGATGATCTCGTCGAGGAGCTTGGTGTTGAGGACGGCGGGGACGAAGCCGGGGCCGATGCCCTGGAGCTTGTGCGGGCCGGGATTGCCGCCGGAGAGCACGGGCGAGGCGTCGGGCTCGACGGCGACGATCTTCACGGCGGGGTTGCGCTCCTTGAGGACTTCGCCGACGCCGGTAATGGTGCCTCCGGTACCGACGGCGGAGACGAAGAAGTCGACCTTGCCGTCGGTGTCGCGCCAGATCTCCTCGGCGGTGGTGCGGCGGTGGATGGCGGGGTTGGCCGGGTTGGCGAACTGCTGGAGAACGACGCTGTTGGGAATCTGGCGGTTGAGCTCCTCGGCTTTGGCGATGGCGCCCTTCATGCCTTTCGCGCCTTCGGTGAGGACGAGACGGGCGCCGAGGATTTTGAGGAGCTTGCGGCGTTCGAGGCTGAACGTCTCGGGCATCGTGAGGATGAGCTTGAGGCCGCGGGCGGCGGCGACGAAGGCCAGGGCGATGCCGGTGTTGCCGCTGGTGGGCTCGATGAGGACGGAGTCCTGGTTGATGCGGCCGGAGTTGAAGGCGTCGTCGATGAGGGCGGCGCCGATGCGGTCCTTCACGCTGGAGAGCGGGTTGAAGAACTCGAGCTTGAGGAGGATCTCGGCCTGGGCGCCGTGCTCGAGGGCGGTGCGGTTGAGGCGGACGAGCGGGGTGTTGCCGATGGTTTCGACGATGCTGTTGAAGATGCGGGACATGGTGGTGGTGGGTTGGGCTGTTTGTGGAAAGTGGAGGAAAGGAATGGAGCTTGAGTGAGTGTGGCTGGAGCGGATCAGGAGACTGGGTTGCTGTTGGTGAGGGAAAAGAAGACTAAAGAAGTAAAGAAAAGCAATAAGAAAAACGAAAGGTAAGTGAAGAACTAGACAATAAGTCGAAAATAACTGTGGAGCATGCGCTTGTGAGAGTCTCGGTCAGTGCTGATGCAGTTGTCAGCATAGGGGCGGCGTCTTGCGCCGCCCGCTTGATGCTGCAAGGCCAGCGAGTCGGCTGTCGCGAGCGGGCGCCGCCTCGCGTTCTTCGTAACGAAGAACGCTGGAACGGCGCCCCCACGCGCCCCTTCGGTGCGTAATCCGAGAACTCGGCAGTGGATGCCGTGGTCACGGCCGAGCTGGAGCTCGGCGTTCCCAGAGGATGGCCGGGCGTGGCAAGCGGCTGCGGTACGGCGTTGCGGCGAACGGCCGCCAGCGGTGGGTCCAGTCGCCTTTACGACAGCAGAGCCAGCCATTCACGTGGGCTCTATGCGCGGGGGCGGCGCTGCGCCTCCGTAGCGCTACGCGTGAGCGCATCGACCGCTCGGCAAGGCGCGCGAGGTAGCTACGCGCGAGTCTCCGACCGCGTTGGCGCGGCTCAGATCTCGTAGTGGTCGCCGCTGGTGAACGCGATCTCGACTTCGAGCGCTTCGTGCTTGCGGCGATGGCGGGCGGAGAGGTTGGCGCCCTCGTAGGTGACGAGGCTGTGCGCGGGGACCGAGTTCATCAGCCAGACGTTGGAGCCGATGATCGAGTGCGCGCCGATGCAGGTATCGCCGCCGAGGATGGTGGCGCCGGCGTAGATGGTGACGTGGTCCTCGACATCGGGGTGGCGCTTCACTCCCTTGACCGGGTTGCCCTGCGGATCGAGGGCGAACGACTTCGCGCCGAGCGTGACGCTCTGGTAGAGCTTCACGTGCTCGCCGATGCGGGCGGTCTCGCCGATGACGACTCCGGTGCAGTGGTCGATGAAAAAGTGGGCGCCGATCTGCGCGCCGGGATGGATGTCGGCGCCGGTGCGCTCGTGCGCGTACTCGGTGAGCATGCGCGGGAGCAGCGGGACCTTGCGCTGGTAGAGGATGTGGGCGATGCGCTGGAGCGAGATCACCAATACGCAGGGGTAGGCGAGGATGATCTCGTCGTGGCTGCGGGCGGCGGGGTCGCCGTTGTAGGCGGCCTCGACATCGGTCTGGATGAGCTTGCGCAGGCCGGGGATCTGGCCGAGCAGGTGGTTGGCCTCCTCCTTGGCCGCTGTCTTCGGATCGGCATGACCGGCGAACGCGAGGCTCTTGGCGATCTCGGTGCGCAGGCTGCGGTCGAGCTTGGCCAACAATGTGCCGACCAGCTCGGCCACCTCGCCGCGGCTCGGGACCTGGCTTTCGAAGAAGCCGGGGAAGAGCAGGTGCATGAACCCGCGGGCCAGCGCGTCGACGGCCGCTTCGGACGGCAGGTTGGAGCCGTCGAGGTGGTTGATGCCGCCGTCCTCCTCGTAGGAGCGGAGGAGGTCGGCTTTGATTTGTTCGAGCGACATGGCGTCAAGTTTCCGGCGGAGGCGGAAACTTATTTGATGATCATGTCCTTCACCGTCTTGCCGGCGGGGATCATGGGGAGCACGTGCTCCGTGTACGGCACAACGACGTCGAGAACAAAGGGGCCGTCGTGATCCAGCATCTCCTGGATGGCGGCGCGGAGCTCGGACTTCTTGACGACGCGGCGGCCGGCGACGCCGAAGCCCTCGGCGATCTTCACGAAGTCCGGGTAGAGGCCGGCGAGGTTCTCGGGGCCGCCGATGTTGGCCTTGTCGCCGAGGATGGTGTTGCCGCGCACGCCGTTGTAGAAGCGGTCCTCCCACTGCACGACCATGCCGAGGTGCTGGTTGTTCAGGATCATGACCTTGGCGCCGATCTTCTCGATGGCGGCTGTCGCCAACTCCTGGATGTTCATCGTGAACGAGCCGTCGCCGTCGATGTCGACGACCTGCTTGTCGGGGCGGGCGACCTTGGCGCCGAGGGCGGCGGGGTAGCCGAAGCCCATCGCGCCGAGACCGAGTGAGCTGATGAAGCGGCGGGGCTGTTCGAAATCGTAGAACTGCGCCGTCCACATCTGGTGCTGACCCACGCCGGTGACGATGATGGCGTCGCCCTTGGTGAGCTCGTGGAGCGTGCGGATGGCCTCCTGCGGGAGGATGTGCGCGCTCTTGTCGTAGGAGAACGGGTATTCCTTTTTCCAGGCCGCGCACTGGGCGAGCCACTCGGCGGTGTCGGGCGCGGAGGGGGCGCGCTCGGCCTGGAGGGCGTTGAGGCGGGCGAGGGCGAATTTCGCGTCGCTGACGATCGGCAGCTGGACGCGCTTGTTCTTGTTGTGCTCGGAGGCGTCGATGTCGATGTGGACGATCTTGGCGTGGTGCGCGAAGGCCTTGGTGTCGCCGGCGACGCGGTCGTCGAAGCGGGCGCCGATGCACAGGAGCAGGTCGCACTGGTCGGCGGCGAAGTTGCCGGCGACGGTGCCGTGCATGCCCAGCCACTTGAGCGAGAGAGGATGGGATTCCGGGAACGCGCCCAGGCCCATGAGCGTGGTCGTCACCGGGATCTGGTTGCGCTCGGCGAAGAGGCGCAGGTCGGTGCTGGCCTCGGCGGAGATCACGCCGCCGCCGATGTAGAGGAGCGGTTTCTTCGACTCGGCGACGAGCTGGAGCACGGCGGCGAGCTGCTCGTCGGTGGCGCGTTTCTCCGGCTTGTAGGCGGGAAGCTGCATCTCGACGGGCCAGACGGGCGTGAACTTCGCCTGCTGCACGTCCTTCGGGATGTCGATGACGACGGGGCCGGGGCGGCCTGTGGTGGCGATGTGGAACGCCTCGCGGAAGATCCGCGGCAGATCGTGCACATCCATCACGAGGAAACTGTGTTTCACGATCGGCAGCGTGAGACCGTAGAAGTCGGTTTCCTGGAACGCGCTTTTCCCGATGTACTTCGAGAACACCTGGCCGGTGATCGCGACCAGCGGGATGCTGTCCATGTAGGCGTCGGCGATGGCGCTGACGAGGTTGGTGGCGCCGGGGCCGCTGGTGGCCATGCAGACGCCGGCCTTGCCGCTGGTGCGGGCGTAGGCATTTGCCGCGAAACCGCCGCCTTGCTCGTGGCGGGGGAGGATGACGCGGAACTTGTCCGTCCGAGTGAACGCCTGATGCATCTCCAGCGAGGTGCCGCCCGGGTAGGCGAAGATGACGTCGACTCCCTCGCGAATCAGACATTCGGCGACGCACTCGGCGCCTTTCATCTCGCGGGGAGTGTGAACGTGGGAATGGGCGGAGGCGGGCTGAGCAGTCATGGTTGCGTCGTTCAGGGGCGGCCAACCTTGGCGCTCGCTCCCGGCTCGGCAAGGGCGGAGTGCGGCGCGAGGGCGAGCAGCCCGCCCGCTTACTGTGGTGTCCGATCGTAGGGGCGTCGTCTTGCGACGCCTTTCCGGGAAGAGGAGCGCGTCGGCCGGATCGCTGCGCGAAAAGGGCGCTGCAAGACAGCGCCCCTACCGCAAGCGCGGTATCATGTCGTGTGTGGCGCTCGCCGCACACGGAACCGCACCTCGGCTACTCGCTCTTCGCCACTCTCGTGGCGGCGTAGTCGCACCGCGGTTCTGCGTCGGCCGAGCAGGTGTGGCATCGGCTCTTGTCCTCCACGACCGGCCAGCCGATTGAGTCGGCAAAGTCCCTGGCCAGAACGGCGAAGGCCGCCTCCGCATGGCCCGTGCGGCGCAACGCGGAGAACGTCTCCACGAGGCTCCCGTTGCGGGCCGCCGCCAGCGACGCAACCCTGCGACCGTCCGCGTCGACCAGCTCGAACTCCACGGCGATGCCGCCACGGGCCACCGGTACGAAGACCAACAGTTCCGATGCGGCATTGACCACCGGCTGTGTCATGCACAGCCGCGTCACCGCCACCCTCAGCCGCAGCACTCCGGCGCCGGGGGTCTCGGCCAACGGCCGCCGCCGCCCGAACTCGGCTTGGAGCAGCGTCCGGAGTTTCCCTGCCAGCCGCTCGCGCTCCGCCGCGTTCGAGGGCGTCTCGGTCGCCTCGCCGACGAATACCACCGGATCGATCACGATCCCGGTGGCCGCCAGCGCAGCCTGCCGCGCCGCCGCATCGTCCGCGGAAGAGGAGCTCAGCAGCGCTGTGCCCGCGTTTCCGCCGAGGAACCCGCTCGGGGCGGGCGGCCGGGCGGCCGTGCAGGCGCCCAGGAACAGCGCCACCGAAGCAAGAACAAGAGGATGAATACGATTGAGCATGGCCGCCATTCTGCCCGTTCCGCCGCCGGCGGGGTAGGGACGATGCCGCCAATCTCCTTGCCGATGCCGCCACCGTTTCCACAGTCGCCCCATGGGCACCGGCCGCACGGTGAGTTGTTCTCTCGCCAAGGTGATCCTCGCGCACTGCGAGGCCCTGGGCGTTGCGTCGGCATCGCTCGCCCGCGACTGCGGCTTCGACCCGGCGCAGCTGGACGACCCGGACCGGCGCGTGCCCGCCCGGCGGATGCGCGAGCTCTGGCGGGCGGCGTTGCGCGCCTCCGGCGACCCCGCGCTCGCCCTGCACATCGCCGGTCGCAGCCATCCTGCGATGTACGGGCTGGTCGGGCACCTTGCGGTGATCAGCCGCAGTGTCGACGAGGCGCTCGGGCATCTCTGCCGCTTCCAGCGGCTGTTGTCGGACGACGGTTTCTGGGCCTTGGAGCGCGGCCGCGGCCGTCTGGTGCTGCGGTTCGACATGGAGGTTCCGCCGGATTCCGACGTGTGGCGGCAGGGAGTGGAGCTGAGCCTGGCCAACGCCGTCGGTGCGCTGCGGTTTCTCACCGGCCAGCCGTTGTGCCCCCGGTCCGCAACATTCACCTACCGCGACCCGGGCTATCGGGCGGCCTATGCCGAGGTGTTCGGGTGCCCGGTCCGGTTTCTGGCGAAGACCAACGCGCTCGAGTTTGCGCCGGAGGTTGCTGCGCTGCCTGTGCGGACCGCCAATCCCTCGCTGGCCGCGGCCGCACAACGCGAAGCCGAGGCGGCGCTGGGTGCGCTCGATGCGGGCAAACCGACGCAGGCGGCCGCCGGTCGAGCCCTGGTCGCGATGCTGCCGGCCGGAGCGGCCTCGCTCCGTGCGGTGGCGCAGGCGCTCGGCATGAGCACGCGCACGCTCGAGCGGCGTCTGCACACCGACGGCACAAGCTTCCGCCGGCTGCTGGATGGCGTGCGTCTCGAACTCGCGCAGGCGTGGCTCCGCGAGGGCAACATGGGGATCGAGGCGATCGCGTTCCGCCTCGGCTACGCCGATCTCACCGGTTTCAACCGCGCGTTCCGAAAGCTGGCCGGTTGCAGCCCCGGGGAGTTCCGACGCGGCGCCGCAGGGCGCGATTGACCTCGGAGCGATTGCGGAGCTGTGGTTGTAGCGAACCGGCGGCGACAGCTGGCCGGACCCGAGCCGAGCGCGGAGCGTCCGGCCGGGCGCGGCGTTCTTGATCCGCGTTGTTCATGGGCAGGCCGAGGCATCCCGCGACGGGTTGGGCGCCGAGTCGGCGGATGGCGGGGGCGCGGGTGTTTCCGGAGTCTCGGTCGCGAGCAGCGATACGACGCCGCGGTCGCCGTCGACCTCGATCGTCTGGCCGTCGCGTATCAACTGGGTGGCTCCAGGAACCGTGAGCACCGCGGGGAGCCCGTACTCGCGCGCGACGATGGCGGCGTGCGAGGCGGCGCCGCCGGTGTCCGAGACCACCGCGATGGCGGTCAGGAAGAGCGGCGTCCACGACGGGTTCGAGTGCGGACAGACGAGAATCTCGCCGGGACGCAGACGGTCGAACTCGCCCTCGTCGAGCACGACCCGGGCGATGCCGCGGACGCGCCCCGGACTGGCGGCCGTGCCGTGAAGGAGGGCGCCGCCGGTCCTCGGTCGCGGGCGGGCGGCCTGCCAACGGGCGTTGACAAGACGATACGTCGCGCGGCGGCGCGCGATGAATTCCCTCGGGTTGGTTCCGCCTGGCGGGCCGTCGACGAGCCATTGGCGGACTTCGCCGAAGGTGAGGTAGAAAACGTCGTCGTCGGCTGTGGCGAGTCCGCGGGAGCGCAGCCGCCGGCCGAGCTCGGCGGCGATGGATTGGAGCGCGTCGAGCGGACGGGTGAGATCGAAGTGACTGACTTCGCGGAAACGGTGCAGGGTGCGGATCTGTTCGAGCAGCGCGACGAAGCGGCGGCGCACCCACGGAAAGCGGCGGAGACGCTGCTCGACCAGCGCCCGCGCCTCGACATGGGCAGAGGCGGACGCTTCGTGACGCTCCTCGGTTTCCGCGAGCGTGCGGAGGATCTGCCGGACGGGCGTGGGGTCGTGCCGCCACGTCGGCGACGAGAGATAGAATCCGCCGCTCTCGCGATGGCCGAACTGGGCGAAGAACGTGCGTAACGCGCGGGCGAAGTCGGAGTCCGGCGGCACCTCGGCCCAGTTGTCGCGCCGGATGGCGGCGAGCGTGGTCGGATCGTGGCGCGCGAGCCGGGAAAGGTCCCAGAGCGCGGTGTTGGCCTCGCCGGTCGGCGTGGCGATGCCGGAGAGCAGCTGGCCTGTCACCCGGGGCGCGGCCCTGCGGCCGACGGCGAGGGCCACGAGGAGCTGTAGCCACTTCTCGGCGTCGACGGCGCAGGTGGCGTAGAAGCGGCGGTTCGTCGGCTCCTCCCACGCGGCCAGGATCGCGTCGGCATGATCGAGCAGTTCGGCGTCGCCGCGCCGGCCGAAGTCGGCGGGCGCGGCGATCCGCTCGATGGTCTCTCGCGGTTCCGCCAACCACCATGTCATCCAGTCCTCGCGCAGGAGGCGCAGGGAGGTCACGGGGTGGAGCAGCGCGCGCAGCGTCATCCGGTAGCGCGGGAGGCGGTATTGTTGGTGCCAGAGCGTGCGGCGGAACTCGGCATACGCCTCTGGGGCGATCACGAGGCCGAACTGCTCGCCCGCGTAGGCGGCGGCGCCGACCATTCGCACGAAGACGGCGGTGTCCAGCGGGCGAGGGGCGATGGCGTAGCGCTCGAAGGTGAGCGAGAGCATCCGCCGATCCATCACGCTGGGAGGTGGCAGCGGTGGCACCGGCTCGCCGAGGGTCGTGATCGGGCGTGCCTGGAGCAGTGCGATGCGCCCGCCAGCCACCGCGAACTCGATGTCCTGAGGGCAACCGGCGCGGCTTTCGACTTCGAGGGCGAGGCGGCCGAGCTCGCGCAACTGCGGGAGCGGAAGCAGGCGCGGCGGCGGGCCGATGGGCCGCACTCGTCGCCCGGCGCGGTCGAGCGTGCAGCTCTCGCCGCGGGTGCGTTCGGAGACCAGCGCCTCGCCGAGCCCGGGGACGACTTCGAGCAGCATGCGGTCGCGGTCCTGAGAGAGTGGATCGACGGTGAAAAGCACGCCGGCGGCGTCGGCGGGGACGAGGCGTTGCACGATCACGGCCATTTTCGTCGCCTCGGGCGGCAGGCCACGTTCGCTGCGGTAGTGGAGCGAGCGCCGGTTCCAGAGCGATGCCCAGCAGCGTTTCACGGCGTCGACGAGCGAGGGGAAGTCGGCGACTCCGAGGAACGACTCGTACTGGCCCGCAAACGAGGCGCCGTCCATGTCCTCGGCGGTGGCGGAGGAGCGCACGGCGACGGTCGGCGAGCCCAGGGCGCGCCAGGCGTCGGCGAGTTGCGTTTCGAGCGCGGAGTCCAGCGGCGTGGAGATGAGGAGACGCGCGGCGGCCTGCTCGACTTCGGGCCAGGCGCGGCGCTGGAGCGCGGGCGCGAGCTGGCCGAGCAGTGCGGCGCGGGCGGCGTGCTCGTCGTAGGCGGCAGTGGTGAGGACAAAACCGTCGGGCACCGGCAAACCCCAGGCGAGGAGACGTCCGAGGGCGGCGGCCTTGCCGCCGAGTTGTGCGGGCGAGGCGTCAGTCCTGAGTGTGTCGAGAGTCAGGATGCTCATCGAGCCGCCTTCCGTTTGCGTGCGGATGCGGTGACTGCGCGCGCTGCCGGTGCGGTTGTCAGGCCGCCGAGGGCGAACTCCCAGAGGCGGTCGATGGCGGCCTCGGCGCTCCGGCCGGAGAAGAGGACGTCGACGACGGCGTTGTTGTAGAGGGCGACGGTCTGGGCGGCGAGGGCCGTAGCGGGGAGGTCGGTGCGCGCCTCTGCGCGGGCCTGGGCCTCGGCGAGCAGGGCGGCGATCGCTTTGAAGATCCGGGCTCGGGCCGGCGTGGGCTGGGAGAAGTAGGTGCCATCCTCGATGCTGTGGACCAGGACGATCCGGAGGTTCTCGCGCTGGGCCTCGGCGGCGGCGGTCATGGAGAGCAGGATGCGGCGCAGCTCGGCGAGCGGGGACGCGGCGGGGTCGCGCGCGGCGAGGGTGGCGCAGATGGTCTCCTCGAGCTCCTGGCCGTAGAAGCGCAGCACCGCGGACTTGTTGCCGAAGTGGTTGAAGAAGCTCGCGCGGCTCATCCCGGCCGCGGCGGCGATATCGTCGGCGGTGGTGGCGGCGTAGCCCTTGGTGCGGAACAGGCGCATCGCCGACTCGTAGAGGCGGTGGCGGGCTTCCTGGTAGCGGGCGGAGGGAATTCCGGGCTGGGTGGGCATGGCGATGTGGCAGTGAAGAAGTGTCCGGCTCGACTTAGACTCAAGTCTAAAACGAGAGGCGCATCTCCCTCGAATCGACTTTGTGGCGGAGCGTCACAGACGGTTGGGCACGCCTACTCGCGCACGGTGAAGTCCACCTGTGCCTGCCCCGATTTGGCGGTGGCTTTCGCGCGGTGCGTGCCGGGCTCCAGGGGCCAGAGGAGAACGTCTCCCGGCTGCGGCGCGATCTCGCGGCCGTCGATTGTCCATCGTGCGACTGCGCCCTCCGGCAACGTCGCTTCGAGACGCAGCACCTGTTGCGCGCGCGGCAACGTCGGATCGAGCGCGTACTCGGCACCGGCCGCCGGTTGGCGGATCTCCAGCAGGTCGGTCGCCGCCACCTGCGCGCCGAGGTGGTTCTCCGCGCTCGCGCACCAGGCGGTGTACTCGGGCGGGAGCGTGAGGACGGTTCGCCCGTCGGGCGTGCGGCGAAACCACACGGCTGCGGACTCCGTCGGCTCGGTGCCGCGCAAAAACCATTCGCGCACGATGCCGGGACTGGCTTCGGTGGGTATCCGGCCGGTCAGGCGGCAGACGTCGCGGCGGGCGAGCGTCGCGCTTTCCTGGGGCTCGGGCACGCCGGTGTCGTCTTCAAGGATCAGGTCGACCACGGCGCGCCAGAGCGGCGCCGCGGCCTCGACCGAGGCGATGCCGTCCATCGGGCGGCCGTCGAAGTTTCCTGCCCACACGGCGACCGTGTGCTGCGCCGTCGAACCGACGGTCCACGCGTCGCGGAAGCCCGAACTCGTCCCCGTCTTGCAGGGCACGCGCACGGGCACGGCCAGCGGCGAGCCGCGGCCGAAGGCGCGGCGCCGGGCGTCGTCGTCGCAGAGCATGTCGGCGACGATGGCGGCGGTGTCGGGCGAGATGGCGAAACGGCAGTGCGTGGGCTCGGCGTCAAGTAACCGCCATGTGGGCACGCGACCCTCGGCGGCGATGCCGGCGAACGCGGACGCGAGATCGAGCAGCCGCGGCTCGGCGTTGCCGAGGATCAGCCCGGCGCCGTAGGCGTCGAGCCCGCGGGGGAAACGGAATCCCCAGGACTGGAGCCGTCCGAAGAACGGCCGAGCGCCGACGCGCGCCAGTGTGCAGACGGCCGGCACGTTGAGCGAACCGGCGAGCGCCTCGCGCACCCGCACGGGGCCGAGGTGGCGCTCGTCGAAGTTGCGTGGGTCGTAGTCGACGTACTCGGCGCGGATGGCGTCGGGCGTGTCGGGCAGGACAGTGGCGGCCGTGAGCAGGCGCCGCTCGATCGCCTCGGCGTAGAGGAACGGCTTCAGCACCGAGCCGCCGCTGCGCGGCAGCAACGCTCCGTTGTTCTCGCCGTCCGGGCCGGCGTAGTCGGCCGAGCCGACGAGGGCGCGCACAGCGCCGCTGCGGTTGTCGATCACGACGACGGCTGCCTGCCCCACGCCGCGGCCGCGGAGCCGGGTGACGTGGTTGCGCACGAGCGAGGCCACGTCGCGCTGGAGCGGGAGATCGAGCGTGGTGCGGACATGCCCGCGCAGCTCAGGCCAGCGGGCGACGATGGCGTCGGCGAAGTGGGGCGCTTCGCCGGGAAACTCGGAGCGGGTGACTTCCGGCGGCTCGGAGCCGAGGGCCGCGAGTGTCGTTGAATCAAGGATGCCGCGCTGCGCGAGCGCGGCGAGCGAGCGGCGGTAGCGTTCGCTCGCGTTGGCGGGGCGCAGCCACGGGTTGTAGCGGGTCGGCGCCTGAGGCAGGCCGGCGAGGAAGACGGCTTCGGCGAGCGTGAGGTCGGCGGGTTCCTTCGAGAAATAGGCTCGGGCGGCGGCGCGCGGACCGATCCGGCGGTTGCCGTAGTCGATGCGGTTGAGGTACTCGGCGAGGATGCGTTCGCGCGGCCAGTTGCGGACGAGGCGGACCGCGGCGAGCGCCTCGTAGGCCTTGTCGTAAAAACGCCAGCCCGTGCGCGGCCGGGTGTTCTTGACGAGCTGTTGGGCGATGGTCGAGGCGCCGGAGATCGCGCGGCCGTGGCGGAGGTTGCGGCAGAACGCACCGCCGAGCGCCCAGGTGTCGATCCCGTGGTGGCTCCAGAAATTCCGGTCCTCGAGGGCGACGGTGACCTGCGGCAGCCAGAGCCCCATCTCCGCGAGCGGGATCGCCTCGGCCTGCCGCGCGCGGTCCGTGGCGACGACGGCGATCTCGCGCCCTTCGCGGTCCTCGAGCGTGAGCGTGGTGTCGGGTGGCCGGAGCAACGCGGCCGGCAACGGGATGCAGAATGTGGCGACGTAGGCGCCGAGCGCCAGCAGCGCGCCGCCAGCGCACGCACAGCCGGCCGCGAGGGCGGCGGTGCGTGCGAGGCGGCGGAGTCGGGAGCGTGACGGAGCGGGCGGCATCGGTTCGGAACGGAAACGGAAGTTCGGTCAGGTCACAGTGGCAGAGGAGAGGCGGAGGAGGACACAGAGTACGGGAGGTTAACCACAGAGAACGCAAAGATCGCAGGGAGCGTTCTGAGCGGTGGAAGGAGCGGGTGGCGAGTGGGGAGGTCAGGTTTGTTCACGAGGATCATGGTCGCACCTCGATGGTCGTGCCTTCGCTCGTGCCGGAGAAGCGGTGGTCGTACATCGGCGACACGAACGCGCCGGGCCACTGGAACCGGCCGCTGGCCGTCACGCGCACGACGACACTGTGAGCGAGCGTGCCGGCGCCGACCTCGTCGAAGTACCAGAGCGTGCGGTCGTCGCGTTTCTCCCAGTGGGAGAGCGAAGCGCGGTTCTCGCCGGTGTCGGCGTCGAGCTTCTCGCGCAACGTGAGCCGGAGGTACTCGGGATCGACGGTCTCGAAGGCGGCGGGCAACGACTCCTCCAGCGCAACGTAGGCGTGGCTCCGCTCGGCGAAGACGCGGAAGGTGACCAACAGCTCGTCGCCGAGGGCGAACGGCGCCACGGCGGTGCCGTCGCGGGCGGCGTCGGTGAGGTTGCGCACGACGCGTTCGAGGCGCAGGCCGCGGTCCTCGCGGCGCTCGGGCTCGTCGAGCCGGTAGGCGGCGCGCAGGAGGTAGCTGCCGCCAAAGGCGCCGGGAGCGGGCGCGCGGCTGAGCAGCGGGGGTAGCTCGGCGAGCGGCATGCCGTACCAGCCTGCGGAGCGGCAGTCGGCGGAGCGCTGCATCCGCGGATCGGGCACGGTGGCGAGTTTTGGGGTGGCGACGCCCTCGGCGCGGACGAAGGAGCGGAAGGCGAGGAGCAGCCAGAGGTTTTCCTGAGTCGAGAAGTTCGTGGAGGCGGCGAGGAGTTCGTCGAAACGGCGGCGCTGTTCCGTGCGCTCCGCCTCGGTGCGGTCGGCTCCAGCGATCTCCATGCGGGCGAGGAGACGCAGGGCGGTTGTGCGGGCCGGGGAGGCGAACGTTCCGGGGGAGAAACCGTCGGTGGCCGGGGTGGTGCCGAGTTCGGCGAGGAGCTGGCGCTGCTCGTCGGGCATGATGCCGAAGCGGTGGAGCGCGAGCGCGAGGAAGGCGCGGCCGTCGTCGCCGAGGGCGTCGCGTTGCTGGTAGGTGTCGAGCGCCTCGGCGCGCAGGCGGTTGGCGGGTTCGAGCGTGGCGGCGACCATCAGAGCGAAGGCGCGCAGGACGGGGTCGACGCGCACGCGGTCCTCGCGGCGGGCGATGCGGCGCAGGGCGCTCCGGAGTCCGTCAAGAAGCCCCGGCGACACGCTGAAGCCTGAGCGGGCGGCCTCGGCGGCGGCCCACGCAGTCTGGATGGTCACGAACGGATCGGCGTTTTTCTGGCCGGGCCAGTAGGGCATGTCGCCCTCGGGAAGCTGGGCGCGGGAGAGCGCGGCGAGCCCGGCTTCGACGCGACGACGGTACTCGGGCGTGCGCTCGTCGCTGTCGGGCAGCGTGTCGAGCAGGTCGGCCATCAGGGCGTAGGCGAGCACGCGGGCGGAGACCTGTTCGTCGCAACCGTGCGGGTAGTCGAGCAGGCGCGGCAGGGCGTCGAGCACGGGGAGCCAGGGCGAGGTGGAGACGACGAAGTCGGCCGTGCCCGTTCCGTGTCGCCAGTTGTCGGGAACGACGGATTCCGGCAGCGCGCCGGTGGCGGGGAGCGCGCCGGAGAGCGCCTCGCGGCGGACGATGCGCGCTGGTTTCGCGGGAACGGAGACCTCGACGGCGTCGCGCGCATCGGCCACGTCGCGGGCTTGCACGCGGAAACCGACCTTGAGCGCGTCGGCGCCGGAGTTCACCGCGGCGGCGAACACGCCGGGCTCCGGCAGCGCCTTGCGGAGAACGAACTCCGCTGTGGCGGCGCCGGAGAGTGTGGCGCCGGCGACCGCGCACTCGGCGCGGACGGGGAGCGACGGCCATTCGTTTTGGCGGAGGAGCACGCGCAGGTCGACCGTGTCGCCGGCGCGGACGAAGCGCGGGAGGGCGGGCTCGGCCTGGAGGCGGCGGGCGACCTCGACGAGTTTCGAGCCGTGGCCGAACTGCTCGGCGCCCTGGTGGGCGACGGCGACGATGCGGTACGCGGTCAGGTTGTCGGGAGCGCCGAACGAGAACGTGGCGCGGCCCGCCGCATCCGTCCTCAGGACACCCTGCCAGAAGGCCAGCGCGGCGAAGCGCCGGCGGATCGCGGCTGGGCGGCCGGTGCCGTCGCCAAGAATGAAGCCCTTCTGGAAGAGCGGGTCGTCGGGCCGTGTCGGGCCGAACTGGCGGAGGCTGCTGCGTGTCTCGATCGCGTGTGGCACGGCGGGGAAGAAGACGTCCGCGGCGTCGCCGAGCGACCAGCGGCCGTACTGGAGCACGGCTTCGTCGACGGCGAAGAGCGTGACCTCGGCGTCGGCTGCGGGCTGGCCCTCGGCGGTCACGGCGACGGTGCCGGAGACGGTGTTGCCCGGCTCGACCTTCGCCACGGACGGCTCGACGTCGATGCGGAGTTCGGTCTCGGGGCGGACGACGCGCAGGGCGCACTCCGCGCGGCGCTCGGCCGGGAGGCCCATCGACTCGGGACGGAAGAGGTGGACAAGGACACGGGCGCCGGGGGGCATGGCGGCTGTCACCGGGAACTCGACACTGGCGGCGTTGCCGGGCAGGCGGACGAGGTTGCTGAAGAGGATGCGGTCGGTCTCGACGGTCACCCAGGCCATGCCGGCGAAGGGCGCGCGGAGCTCGATGCGCGCCGTGGCGCCGACAGGGTATTCCGTGCGGTCGGGCCGCGCCTCGAAGCTGGAGTCGTCCCACTGGGCGAACTCCGCCGGGGCGGCGCCGGCGACTGACGCATCGCAGCTCGCGAGCGGCGCGTGCGGGCTGCCGGCCAGGCGGACGACGGCCACGTGCCGGCCGGTGTCCGGAACCTGGATCGTCTCGCGGAACGGCGCCCTGGCGGAGCGCGTGGCGACGAGGGTGAACAGCGGGGTGTTGCGGTAGCGTACGACGTGGCGCGAGAGGTTCTCGCGCACGGATTTCTCCGTCACGCGGTAGAGCTCGATCTCGAGCGGGGTGCCCGCGGCCTGCTCGCCGTCGACACCGACGGCGGAGGCGTAGAGGTCGACCGCCTGGCCGGAGGCGGGCGCGTCGAGGGAGACGACGGGTTGCGCGGAGGCGACGGGGACGACCTGGAAACGCTCGGTATCCACGGTCTGGCCATCGGGGGCGACGACGGCGATCTCCCATTGCACGCCAGCGGCGGCGAGGTCGAGCTCGGGCGGGAACGGCTGGCGACTGGTCAGCTCGGCGGCTCCGTCTGCATCGAGCGTGGCGGTGCCCTCGAAGACGCGGACGGCGGAGTCGTTTACGACGGACTCGGCGGTGGCTCCGCGCGGCGCGGTCAGCTCGCGGGCGGGCGAGCAGTAGTCGCGGCTGGAGAGCCAGCGGTCGGGGATGCCGACGCCCTCGGCCGGATCGGGAGTGAAGGGCGACCAGACGGCGCGCCAGCGGACGGCGGCGCGGGCGTTGGGTGCGCCGTGGAAGTAGCGCGACAGGACGCGGACGCGGCTCATGCCCGGCTCGGCGGAGGGCAGCTCGGCGAGCTCGGCGGCGAAGGGCGGCGCGCGGAACTCGTCGAGCTTCACCTCGCAGCGGGCGCCCAGTGCGCGGACGGCGTAGTGGCCGGTTGGAAGCGTGGCGGGCAGGGCGATCTCGGTCTCCCAGGCGCCGGTGGCGCTGAGCGTGGTTTCGCCGGCGAGCACCGGCTCGTCGCGGCTCGTGCGGACGAGTTCCCAGGGCACGGTCGTGCCGGGTCCGGGCAGGGCGAGGCCGCCCTCGGTCGCTGCGCGGACGATGCCTTTGATGCGCATTGTCTCTCCGGGGCGGTAGATGCCGCGGTCGGAGAAGAGCCACTGGCGGAGAGCCGGGCCGGCGTCGCCATCCGGGCCATCGTTGTCGTCGTGGCGGAAGATGCGCGGGATGCCGCCGGAGAGGTCCATGAAGTGCGCGGTGGTGGCGCCTTCGCGGCGCACGAGCACGAGCGCGGGCGAGGTCTCGTAGTCGAGTGGCGGCAACGAGGCGGATCCGGAGGCGTCGGTCTCGGAGCGGCCGAGTTCGTGGCCGTCGTTGTCCAGAATCTGGATGTCGGCGTGGGGCACCGGATCGCCGGAGACGACGTCGAAGAGGCGCGCGGTGAGGGCCGTGCGGGAGGTTTTCCAGACGATGAACTCGCGGTTGAGGAAGACGAGGGCGCGGTTGCCGGCGGTGCGGCCGTCCTTCGTCGGGCCGGCGATCTCAAGGAGGTAGGCGCCCTCGGGCAACTGGCCCGGGGCGGTCGCGATGGTGCGCGGAATTTCGAGGTCGGCGGCCGAGGCGTCGAAGCCGCCCTCGGCGACCACGGGCAGCTTGAGCGCGGGGACGAGCAACTCGGTGGCCGCCTTCTGCCAGCCGCCGGTGTCGGGGTCGCGACGCATGCCGTCGCGGTGTCGGTATTCGTCGAGCCGGGCC
>Ga0209373_10002721_pt1 | contig 17175 bp, 9 predicted proteins | sample Higcelweek5metaG_FD_187173 | JGI IMG/M metagenome (GOLD analysis project Ga0209373, IMG submission 187173) | Freshwater pond sediment microbial communities from the University of Edinburgh, under environmental carbon perturbations - High... | ecosystem: Environmental > Aquatic > Freshwater >... | reverse complement strand
AAAACCATTGGCCGATAGCTCTGTGGCTGTTTGTTTCATGAACCGCACCAACCAACCGTGGAAACTCGATTACGACTGGAAAAAACAAACCATGTATTTTGTGCACGAAGTTAGTGTTCATAAAAAAATATACAATGTATATGATTGCTGGGCACACAAGGTCGTTGGCAAAACCGATGAACGACTGAAAACCGAGATCCCGGCGCATGGTGTGTTGATGGTCAAGCTTTCGCAAGTAGAAAAATAAAATTCAATTCATTCTGATACAATTAAGTAAAAATAAAATCATGAAGTCTTTGGGAAGTGTAATATCAGTTTTCTTTCTTTTTTGTACACTTGGTTTAAGTGCGCAACTCACGAAAGAAGATTATCAGCGAGCCGATTCAACGGTAAAGTTTAACGATTTGGTTTATAATGCCGATGTCAGGATAAACTGGATTGACAGCACTTCAACCTTTTGGTATAGTGTGAAAACCCGCAAGGGCACTGAATACAAACTGGTTGATGCAGTAAAGCTTAAGTCTACTTCTGCATTCGATCAAGAAAAACTGTGCGCTCAAATCAATAAAGAGTTAAACGGCAAGTATAAACCATATAATATCGATTTAAGAAAGCTGAAGTTTGAGAATAAAATGAAAGAAATCTCATTTGAATTCGATAAGAAAAACTGGAAATGCGACTTGAAAACATATAAGTTGACAAAGGTATCTGATGTGAAAGAGCGTGAGCGTGAACCACATTGGGGTATTGCTGACGATGAACAAAAAGGCGGTCCGGTCGGTTCTCCCGACAGCCTTTTTACGGCTTTTATCAAAAATTATAATGTCTATTTGAAAGAAAAGAAGAGTGGAAAAGAATTCCAGCTGAGCTACGATGGATGTGCCGCTGATTACTACTCATGTTACTTCTTCTGGTCACCCGATTCAAAAAGCTTGGCTGTAAATAAAATCAGAAAAAATGTGAAACATTATATCCATTTTGTCGAGTCATCGCCCAAAAGCCAACTGGAACCAGTTTTGCATGATCTTGAATATCTGAAACCCGGCGATGCACTGCCCATCAAGCGGCCATGTTTGTTCAACATCGAGCGGAAAGAACAGATACCGGTTGAAACAAGCCGGTTTGAACATCAATTCGACCTGTCAAACCTGAATTGGTGGCCCGACAGCAAAGGATTTACCTTTGAGTTTAACCAGCGTGGTCATCAGCTTTATCAGGTTGCTGAAATTGACGCAGCAACCGGGGCTGTAAAGATTCTGATTGAAGAAAAATCAAATACGTTTGTAGAATACAGTGGGAAGCATTTCCGCCACGATGTTGAAGGCAGAAAGGAGATTGTTTGGGCTTCGGAACGCGACGGCTGGAATCATTTGTACCTTTTCGACGCGGCAACGGGAATATTGAAAAATCAAATCACCAAAGGCGAATGGGTTGTTCGCGAAGTGGTCAATGTGAATGATAAAAACAGAACGATCATCTTTAAAGGAAGCGGCAAGAATGCAGGTGAAGATCCCTATTTCATCCATTACTACAAAGTCAATTTCGACGGTTCAGGTTTAGTCGACCTCACACCGGAACCTATGGAACATGAAGCCGAATTTTCTGCTGATTATTCCTGGTTCACCGATACTTATTCAACTGTAACCGTTCCGCCTGCAACAGTGCTTCGCAGCTCAACCGACGGGAAAGTATTACTAACCCTCGAAACTGCTGACATTAGTGACTTGCTTTCCAAAAACTGGAAATATCCTGAAGTATTTGTTTCCAAAGCCCGCGACGGTAAAACCGATATTTGGGGAAACATCTATTTTCCAACGAATTTCGACCCTTCAAAGAAATATCCAGTGATTGAATACATTTATGCTGGTCCGCATAGTTCGTTTGTAGAAAAGAGTTTCCGACCCTGGTCATATCCATTTTCAGGATTGTGCGAACTGGGATTCATTATTGTTCAAATCGACGGAATGGGAACATCGAACCGCTCTAAGGCTTTTCAGGATATTTGTTTTATGAACCTGAAAGATGGTGGTTTCCCCGACCGAATCTTATGGATGAAAGCGGCAGCCGAAAAACGTCCGTTTATGGACATCACTCGGGTAGGTATTTTTGGTGCTTCGGCTGGCGGGCAAAGTTCAACAGGCGCGGTGCTTTTCCACCCTGAATTCTATAAAGTTGCAGTATCTGCATGTGGTTGCCAGGACAATCGGATGGACAAAATGTGGTGGAACGAACAATGGATGGGATATCCCGTTGGAAAACACTATGAAGAGTGCTCGAACGTAGTGAATGCCTATAAACTTGAAGGAAAGCTGATGTTGATTGTTGGCGAACTGGACGACAATGTTGATCCGGCCTCGACCATGCAGGTTGCCGATGCGCTGATTAAAGCGAAAAAGGATTTCGAACTGGTTGTTTTACCGGGAGTAAACCATACGTTGGGTGGAGAATACGGAGAAAAGAAACGCCGCGACTTCTTTGTGAAAAACCTGCTTGGACAATCAACACCCGATTGGAATAAATAACCTTTGCGTTCTTGGCATCTTTGCATGAATAGTTTGTCTCGCAAAGCCGAAATGAGCACAAAGAAAATATGAGAGAATTTAAATTAATAATCTTAGCGTACTTAGTGTGAATAGTTTGTCTCGCAAAGCCACAATGAGCTCAAAGAAAAAATATGAAATAGAAAATAATAATCTTGGCGTAATTAGCGTCTTGGCGTGAATAATTTGTCTCGCAAAGCCGCAAAGAACGCAAAGGAAAACAGATGAAATATGAAGAGAACAAATAGAAATTTTGCATTAACAGTTATTTTGGTTTTTGGTTTTTGTCAGATAATAATGGCAAATATGCCCGAAGACAAACCCAAAATCACTCCGCCCCCTGCATCGTTAAACCTCGATCCGTTTTACAAGAAATACCTCGATGCCAACGGGATTCCCATAATCAGTTCGTGGCGGGTTCCCGACTCTGCTTTATATCAGGCATGGGAAATTGTAAAATTCATGACCAATGATTTGCCTGAAGCAAACCTGAAACAGATGCAAAAAGTAGGCACCCGTGTTGGTGTAATGGCACGCTACGAAGGCACAACCGATATTCCAGAACATGCCCATCTGGCACAAGATACTTCGATTAACTGGGATTTACGTGCCCGCGGTCTTGGCGGCGACATGGAGCTGCCACTTACCACCTGTTCTGAAGAAAACCTGCTCTGTTATCAAATCGATAAATACCATGCAGAAGATATTCTGATCCATGAGTTTGCCCACGCCATACATTTGATTGGAATTGCCCCCATTGATTCAACTTTTGAGAAAAAACTGGATGAATTGTTGAAAATTGCCATCAAAGAGGGAAAATACAACGGTACATACGCCCAAACCAATTTTTATGAATATTGGGCCGAAGGTATTCAGAACTGGTTTAACGTGAATGGCGAAGTACCCAAACCCGATGGAAAACACAATCAGTTAAATACCAGAGAAGAATTGAAAAAATACGACCCGGCATTGTATGATGTAATCCACAACTATTTTTCAGAGTTTAAGGTGAGTCCGTCGTGCCACGGATCGCAAAATCTATATTCGTTTTAACCTTGTGAAAGAATTGTTGGCTTATTAGCTGCGAATACTGTTTTTGTGTAATTTAGTAAGCCATAAAGAAGCTTGTATCAAGGGGAAAAAAGATGAGGGTGAATAAATATAAATTTTGGGATTTCAAGCATTTGGCTATCTTTTGTTTGGTAATTGCCTCCTGTTTTTTCAGTAAAACCAGGGCTGCAGGCAGCGACAATATCTTAAATTTTATTCATTATACAAACAAAGACGGTCTTCCCACTTCGTATGTAAAAAGCATTACCCAAGATCATTTTGGTTTTATCTGGTTGGCAACCCGCATCTCGGTGTGCCGTTTCGATGGGAAAAATTTCAAGGAATTTCCGGCTTACGACGAATCAGGCAATCCCTACGCATTGATGAGCAACCGTATTTTTTCCCTTTCAGACTCCACACTGATTGCACGCACCAACGATGGAAAATATTTCAATTTCGATTTTGATAATGAATGTTTTAATCCATACAAACCACTAAATAACATAGGAATAGCCCAGGCAGTCGAACCTGCCGATGGTGGTTTTTGGATTTGCAGGGACAACAGCCTCTATTTTCTGAATAAAAAAACAGAAAAACTTTCCGAGCTAAGAGAGAAAGTATCTTTTGGAAATATTCCCGGAGACGTTTCTTTTATTAATTTAAAAAAGAATGGCGATAATGTGGTTGCCATAACTGAAAACAAATTAATTGTTTGGTTCGATTTTAAAAAGTCAAAAATTAAAAGTTTTGAATTCCCATCGGAGTTAAAAAGCTATGCGGTATCAGCATTTTATCTCGACGGAGGAAATAATGTCTGGATTGGAGATGAAATCAGTGGGCTTTTCAGGTTAAACCTCGATAATGGATTGATTGAACATTATTCCGATGACATAAAGGGCGATAACTACATATCACACAATTTAATCCACTGTTTTACCGAAGATCATCAGGGGCGGGTTTGGATTGGTACCGAAGCCGGAATTTGCCTTTGGTCGCCGATTACGAAGAAAATCACCATCAGTCGTTACGATTTGTCCGATCCCTCAGGGTTAAATACCGATCCCATTTATGATGCCTTTTGTGATAAAAATGGGAATGTTTGGCTAGGCACCTATTTTGGTGGCATTAATTTCTGGAGCGCTGAAAAGAACTTCTTCAAAACATGGACATCGGGTATTGGAAACCGACAGTTGGGCGGTAATGTGGTGAGCTGTTTGAAAGAAGACCCGTACGGAAATATCTGGATAGGGCTTGAAGACCTGGGAGTGAACAAATTGGATATAACGACAGGCGAAATTTCAAAATACCCGAGTACAACCGGTGAAAGCGGGCTTAGTTACAACAATGTCCACGATTTATTCTTCATGTCGGACAATACGTTGTGGATTGGAACGTATACGGGTGGAATCAACATCATGAACACTCAAACCGGGAAATTTACTTATATCAACCAAAAAACAAACCCAAATCTGCCCTCCGACAATATCTACTCATTCATGCCTTCGGGCGATTCAATTTTTATTGCCACATCAATTGGAGTAGCAGTATATAACAACCGAACTAAAAATATCAGGGTATTTCAACCTGAGGTATTGGGGAACTACCAATTCGAGAGCGTATGCAAAACAACCAATAAGATTTGGTTTTCTTCAAGCCAGGGAGTTTATTTCTTCGATACACTGAAAGATTCTCTTTACAAATTTGATCGCATTCCAGAGTTTACAAGCATCAATTTTGTGAAAACCGACTCAAAAGGAAGGGTTTGGATAGGTGATTGTTACAACGGTTTGTGTTATTACGACGAACATTCCAATACGGTTGTTCGCTTCAATAAGGAAAATGGGTTTCCTGTTTCATGGATGTTTAGTATTGAAGAAGGCAACGGTGGTTGGTTTTGGGCCAGTAGCGATAAGGGGCTGGTCAAATTCAATCCCGAAAAAAATGTTTTTACATTGTACGATAGTAATTCAGGCATACCATTCAACCAATTCAATTTCAGGGCTTCATATAAAGATAGCTGGGGAAATATCTATTTTGGGGGAAATAATGGAATGGTTTCTTTTAATGAAAACGAGAATCCCGATGTTTCTGAAAAACTGAACGTTTCTTTTACAGGTGTACAGCTTTTTAATAAGCCAGTGACGCATAAAAAGTCATCACAGAATAAATCAATAAATGAGGTTGAACAAATCGTGTTTGAATACAAGGAAAATGTATTCACGCTGGAATTTTCGGCGTTGAGCTATTCCAATAGCGGGAAATGCCAATATGCCTATTATCTTGAGAATTTTGAGGAAACATGGAACTATGTAGGCAACAGGGACTTTGCTTCGTATACAAATTTAAGCCCGGGAACGTACTATTTTCATGTAAAAGGTTCTATCAGTAATATTGAGAACGAAAAGAACGAGCGGATACTTAAAATCATTGTAAAACCACCGTTTTATCTTTCAATTTGGGCCTTTATTTTTTACTTCATTTTGGTTTGGGTCATTACAATCATGGTTTACATGGTTGGTAAACGTTTTGAAAAGTCGAAGGCTCAGGTTGAGATGGAACGCCGTGAAAAAATCTATGCCGACGAACTACACAAGGTTAAACTTGAGTTTTTCACAAACATTTCACACGAACTCAAGACTCCTTTAACATTGATTTTAGGACCACTCAATAAAATATTAAGTGAAGATAAATTGACCCCGGTTTTCAAAAAACAGCTATCGGGTGTAGAAAAGAACGCGCAAAGGTTGTTTCATCTTATCAATCAATTGCTTGAATTTCGCAAAATTGACGATGGGAAAGAAATACTTCAGGTTGTAAAGTGCGATTTGAAAACTTTTTCAAGCGACATTTGCGATTCATTTGAGCAAACTGCTGAAAATAAAAGCATCGAGTTCAAAATTGTATGTCCGCAACAGGATGTTCCTGTTTGGTTCGATGTAAACAAAGTCGATAAAATTATTTTCAACCTGCTCTCAAATGCCTTTAAATTCACCAAAGATGGTGGCAAAATTGAACTAAAACTAGAGGTTGTACCTCGTGATAAAAAAGCAAAAAGCGCTAAATATGATCTGATTATATCGGTGACCGATACGGGGAAAGGAATTGAACCCAAAATGGTTAATCGAATTTTCGAGCGTTTCTTTAAGCTTGACAACGAAAGTACTTCAGATATAGGAACCGGCATAGGTTTGTCGTATGTTAAGAGTTTGCTCATTCTTCATCGGGGAGTGATAGAAGTTCAAAGTGAAGTTGGGGTTGGTTCAACATTCACCGTCATTCTACCCGTTTCAAAGTCCGACTATTCAAAAGAAGAACTCTCACATCAATCATTACAATATATCCCTTCAAAAGAAGATGTTGAGCTGGGAACAGAGTCGGAAGATAATTTTGCGTTTGAAGATTCAAATGGGTTTTCTCACGGTCCGGCAATCCTCATTGTGGAAGACAACCATGAATTGCTCGAGTTCATGAAAGAATCGCTTGAAGATAAGTACCAAATCTTCACCGCAAAAAATGGGCAGGAGGCTTTAGATAAAATAGCTGCACATATCCCAGACCTGATTATCAGTGATGTAATGATGCCCGTGATGGATGGTTTTGAATTGACCAAACGGATAAAGACTGAAATAAGCACGTCGCATATTCCGGTTATACTTCTTACGGCAAAAAGCGGAACAGAGAATAAACTGGCAGGTTTAAAGACCGGCGCTGATTTTTATATCGAAAAACCTTTCTTTTCGAATATCCTTGAGCAAAACATTGAAAATATTTTAACTACACGTACAAAACTGATCGAGAAGTTTAAAAACGATGCCTTTGTTTCGGTTAGCGAAGTAACCCACACCGAATCGGATAAAATATTCATCGAGAAACTTACTGCAATCATAAAGAATAACATTAGCGACCCCGATCTCGATGTAACTTTCTTGATTAAAGAGATGGGTGTTAGCCGTTCTCTGATGCACCTGAAGCTTAAAAGCCTTGTCGATTGCTCTACTACAGAATTTATCAGGTCGATCAGATTGCGGGAAGCAATAAAACTTATTTCTAACGGGAAGTATAATATCTCTGAAGCTGCTTATGAAACAGGTTTCTCAAGCCCAACTTATTTTACCCGCAGGTTTAAGGAATACTACGGTAAGTCGCCCCGGAAATATTTCAACATGTAATACCAAATGCAATTTCAAATCAGTCCAAAATCATTTAGGCATAACCCCGGTTTTGGAGAGCTAATTTGCTGCGTTATCCTGCTTTCATTTTTCAGATATTAGCTAAAGAAAACACGTCGAAACACGATTTGCAAACCGATTTTTAAAGTCCTTCAGACTAAAACCTGAGTCATAATTTTCCTTTCTAACGATTATTGATACTACTTGGATTTGTTTTTTGAGTCATTTTCAATCTTTGGTTTTAAATACTTATAAAACAAATAATTACAAAACCAGCCATTGTACATTTATGCGATTTTTTTAAACATCTTTGACGGTTTGTCCCTTTAATTTTAACCTATTTTATCAGATGATACTTTTTGAAAATTCAATTCATTTTCGAAAAGAAATTTGAAACATAGAAATACTAATCTAAAAAATGTTGAAAAATGAAACGCAAATTAACAAAGAAGGCCCGGGAGCCTGTTCAATGGAACAGACAAGTATTCCGTTTCTGTCGATTCCGGGGAGTGAAATAGCCACCGGATAATTGTGTAAAAAGCACAGGAATTGATTAAATAAATTAAAAAGATAAACAAATGTCTAATGTCTAATTAAATCAATATTAAATGAAATCTATGACTTTACTTAAAAGTAGATTGCTGATAACGTTGTTTTTTGTGTTTTTAATTCCTTTTGGGATTTGGGCACAAGGAAAAACCATTACAGGTAATGTATCTGACGAAAAAGGGAATTCGTTACCTGGAGTTACAGTCGTTGTAAAAGGTACAAACGTTGGTATAACAACCGACAGTAATGGAAAATTTTCCATTAATATTCCTAAAGATTCTAAAACTCTTCTTTTCTCCTTTATCGGGATGGAATCAAAAGAGGTTGAAATTGCAGATCAAACATTTATTAACGTATCATTATCCGAATCGGTTACTGGTTTGGAAGAAGTCATAGCAATAGGCTATGGCACACAGAAAAAAGGAGATGTTACAAGTGCTATCACGAGTGTTAAATCTGAAGAATTCCTTACAGGTAAAATGCAGGATGCTGCTGAACTTGTCAAAGGAAAAGTGGCTGGTTTGACTATCGCAAATGGAAGTGGTGACCCTAACGCCGAATCGACAATTCGTTTGCGCGGTGTTATTTCGTTGAAGGGAAGTTCATCACCACTGGTATTAATCGATGGTATAGAAGGAAGCTTAGGTACTGTAGCTCCCGAAAACATCTCATCCATTGATGTATTGAAAGATGCTTCTGCTGCAGCTATTTATGGCACACGTGGCGCTAATGGCGTGATTTTAATTACGACCAAATCGGGGAAACGTAATTCAAAAACACAAGCCAGTTATGCTGGATATACCTCTCTTTCTCAATTTGGGAAAACCCTCGATTTTATGAGCGCCGATGAAATTCGTCAGGGGCTGACAGATTATACCGATAAAGGTTACGATACTGATTGGCTTGATGCTGTTAGCCAAACAGCATTCACTCATAACCACAACTTCAATATTACCGGAGGTTTGGAAAATACGACCTACTCAGCCGATTTTACTTATCGTAAGGAAAACGGGGTAATTATCGACACCTATAACGAAGAGATGAAAATGAGTTTTGATGTATCCCATTGGATGCTGAATGACATGTTAAAGGTGAACTTGAATATCGTAAAAGGCCTTCATGAAAATAGCGCTACAAATGCAAGCGACGATGGAGCATCCAATATTTACAGGCAAGCCATTATCCATAATCCTACGGAACCAATCTGGAATGAAGACGGTACTTACTACGAAAATTTCCAGATAAATTACTATTACAACCCGGTTGGGATGATTAAAGAGCGTAAAGGAAAATATAATAAAGAAACAACACGTATGACCGGTAACATCACGTTTGAACCACTGAAAGGCTGGCAAACTAATTTGATGTTGTCAACACAGCGTTTAAATGACCACGACAAAGGTTATTATACCTCTGAATATTTTAGCCAGAAAATGGAAAATCATACGGGGTATGCTTATCACTCACAAAATGAACGTAAGACCGACAATCTTGAGCTTACATCAAAATACAATGCTCAGTTCAAAAAACACAGGTTGGATGCGTTGATCGGTTATAGCTATCAGTATGATGTACGTGAAGGTTTTAATGCAAACAACTATGATTACCAGAACGACTTTTTCGAATACAATAACCTTGGAGTAGGTTCTGCATTGAAAAAAGGTAAAGCAGGAATGGGCAGTTACAAAAATGATAACAAACTGATCGGTTTCTTTGGCCGTGTTAGTTATGGCTATTCAAATAAATACAATGCGTTGATCAGTGTTCGCCGTGAAGGTTCTTCCAAATTTGGTGACAACAATAAATGGGGATATTTCCCTTCAGCATCGTTGGGATGGACCATCAGCAACGAAGAGTTTATGAAAGAAATCAGCTGGATTGATAACCTGAAGCTACGTGCCGGTGTTGGTGTAACGGGTGTAATACCCGATGATTCATATCAGTCTCTGACTCGTTATGATCTTGGATCTTCGTATTATTACTCAAACGGCGAATGGTTGCCGGGATTAGAAGTAGCTTCCAATCCAAACCCTGATCTGAAATGGGAAAAATCGACCGAGTACAACATTGGTTTGGATCTAGGCTTGTTTGAAGATCGCCTGGGCGCTACTATCGATTTCTATTCGAAGAAAACATCCGATATGTTGTGGGATTATGATGTCCCTACTCCTCCAAACTTGTATTCTAGCACATTGGCCAATGTTGGCGAAATGAGCAATACCGGTATAGAGGTGGCCATCAACGCTACTCCAGTAAAAAATAAGAAGTTTGAATGGAAAACAACCGTTACTGGTTCCTACAATGCCAATAAGCTTATAAGCTTATCGAACGATTTGTATGAATCTGCAAACCAGCTTGATGCCGGAGGTTGTGGTGAACCTATCAGCATTGCTACCCACCGGTTGGAAGTAGGAAAACCTGTTGGTAATTTCTTTGGGCTAAAATCGGTAGGGGTTTCTGAAAATGGGCTTTGGCTGATTGAAAACCCTGAAACAGGTGTTGCTGAAGAGTTTACTGATAATATGTTGAATAACGACACCTATCGTCAGTACCTTGGAAATGGCCTTCCAAAATTCTATTTAGGCTGGAGCAATACGTTCCGCTATAAAAATTTCGACCTTAGTCTTCAAATGATAAGCCAGTTAGGTTTCATGATTCTGAATGAGCCTCGCGCTTTTTATGAAAACAATTCAATTACATTCAATAAATTAAGATCGGTTCTTGATGCACCTTACGGAAGTCAGTACACCTTGTCGTCTTCACAAAAACAAACCATTGTTAGCTACTACCTCGAAAAAGGTGATTTTTTGAAAATATCAAATATCACATTAGGGTATAATGTTCCGATGAGAGAAAACAATTATGCGAAAAGAGTTCGCATCTATGTTACAGGAAATAATCCATTTTGCTTTACCGGTTATGATGGGCTTGATCCTGAACTTTCCAATGACGATGCAACTTATGCTGGTATAGACCGTCGCGACAAATATCCTATAATTCGCTCCTTTACATTTGGTGCAATTGTTACATTCTAAAAAAAATAACGATATGAAAATGAAAATATATAAATCCATTTTTGTTTCAGCCCTAGCAGCAATGGTACTTTCCTTCAGTGGTTGTACTAACCTGGATGAAACAATTTATGATCAAATAGCATCAGAAAAGTATACGTTTTCGGAGAAAGACGCTGCCAGTATGTTCGCTCCGGTTTATAGTAACCTGCGCAGTGCGTACTGGGGATGGAATGGATATTGCGATATTCAGGACGAATCATCCGATTTATATTGCACACCTTACCGCATAGGTATTGGGTGGGGCGACCTTTATGTGTCGATGCATAAACATGAATTTCATTCTCAAATAGGACATATCTGGACAGAATGGAACTATTCTTACGGAGGTATTAATGCCTGCAATAAATTGTTGGCCGACGATGCAGTTAAGAATTCGGAATCGGCTGTTGCACAATTGAGAGGTTACCGTGCCCTTTATTATTACATCCTTTTCGATATATTCCGTAATATTCCTTTAGATACTACTTACATTCACCCGGAAGGTTGGTTACCAGAACAAGCCGACCCACAAGTTTCGTTCGATTTTATTGTGAATGAATTGAATGCAATCAAAGGGAAATGTGGTCCCGATAACGGAATGGGACAGATCAATGATTATACCGTAAATATGATCCTGGCGAAAATGTACCTGAATCATAATGCATGGTTTAACAATTTTTCAGACAATTCATCCTATGGGAAAGCCATTGATGAAGTGAACGAGATCATCAATAGCGGAAAATTTTCGCTGGCATCAAATTACTCTGATAATTTTAAGGAAGATATTTCTACCAGTCCTGAAATTATTTTCGGTATCCCTTATGCTGAAAATTATGCAGGCGGTAATTATTATGCGAATAAATGGATGCATACTGCTGGGCGGGTCACTTGGAATTTTAATGGCTGGGCTACCGGCGGAAGTACAGTGTTGCCTCAGTTTCTCGACACTTATGATAAGAATGATACCCGATATACCGATTGCTGGATATTAGGACAACAATATGATATGAGCGGCGCTCCGATTATTGTAAAAGGTGAACCGCTGGTCTATACAAAGGAAATACATAGTATTGTTACCCCAGGATGTTATCCCTTTGAAGGTGGCCGTTTAGTCAAATATGAAATACTGTCAGGCGATTTTGGTACCAGTTACGATGACGTTCCTTTCTTCCGTTTGGCCGATGCTTACTTGATTAAAGCAGAATGCTTGCTCCGTCTGGGAGGATATAAAGGTGAAACAGAACAAGATGCCGCAGACCTTGTAACCAAGGTTCGTCAACGCAATTTCAAGAGTAATCCGTCAAAAGCAGTAAGAACAGTTGCGCAATTAAAAGGTGGTAGTGTTTATGCTTACGGACACCTTGAAAACCAGGGAAACTTGGGTGAAGAAGATGTTTGGATTAAAACCACCGAAGGCGGTGATGATATCGAATTTGGTGGTTTGTTAGATGAATTGGCATGGGAATTTGTTGCTGAACATCATCGCCGTCAGGATTTGATCCGCTTCCATATTAATGGTTCCAACGTAAATGTATACAATGGTAAATCATGGTTTTGTAAAGATGCAAAAGCCGATGCTTCTGATATACATTGCAATATATTTCCGATACCAAAAGATTTCCTGGACGGAAACATAAAACTGAAACAGAATCCAGGTTACTAATAGTGTACTGTAAAATTAGTTTTGATAAAATTAATCAATATGAAAAAAGAATTAATATATATCTTATTGAGTTGCTTTGTATTCGGATTTGTCGCTTGCAACGACAGTATTGAAGATGCAACAAGCAAACATGTTTACAGCGAAGATGAAAGTCCTTATTTAAAAGTTAATACTGATGCTAGAGTAACTTCGGACTTGGAATTTGCTGTTGGACATTTTGAAGCCAAAACCATAAAATTGGCCGATTATGCCGATAAATTTCAGGCGAACATGAATATGACCGTAGATCAGGTTATTAGTGGCCTTGAAAATGGAACTGTTGTTTTTTACAACATTAGTGTCAGTAAAAACAATTGGAATAAAACCGCAATGACAAAAGGATCAACCGGATGGTACTACAATTCAGCCGGTGGTGTTACTGATAATAGCCAAACGTATGTTGCAAGTCTGGATATTGACAAAAGTGCAAAAACGCTTGTTGTTAATGTAAACAATAGTACCGTAGCCGGAACTACATTGTCGTTCAATGTAGGTTTTGCCGTAAAAGGTCCCGATTATGATAATTATGTGCGTTTCGCATTCAATGTATCAGTAACCGATCCGTCAATTATCCTTACCAGCATCAGTATTCCTACAGGTGATTATATCTCTTATGGTATTGACTTTAATCTATATGCGAAAACAATAAAAACATGTATGGGTTTGAGTGTTAGCGAATTTCTTGCAGCACTCGATTATAATGGAGATACAGGCGCAGCAACCGATGGAAGCATTCACATGTATGTCATCGACCCGGTAACGAACGTATGGGATGCAACAAGTAGTTATACCGCTGAGCCTCCTGGTTATTGGATGAATGATTTGGGTGCCGTCTGTATCTGGAATACTACAGGTTTCTCATTGTATGCCAATACCAAGAATGGCGATCAAAAGCTCTACATTGGAAGGGCTCCTAGCCTGGCTACCGGAACTAAGTTCACGATCAGTGTCGGTTACAAGGATACAAAAAATGAAAATAACTTTTTCAGGTTCATTATCACAGCAACTTTAGAGTAGAACTATTACGGTAATTAAGGGAGAATGGTTGAACCAAATTCTACATTCTCCCTTTTAATTTCATGTATAGCTTCTTTTTGTAAATAGTATTGACTTAAATAAAATTGTAAACAGTCAAATCTTGTTAATTAATGTTAGACTTAAATATAAATGTTATGAAAAATTTTACGCAATTGTCGATGATCATTGTCTTTATTCTGATTGGAAATTATTCACTTTTTGCACAGGAAGTTACCACCACCGATGACTTTAGTGTTTCTCATGACTACCTGACTGATGGAGTAGCAGGAACAAAGTGGGATGGTCTTAAAGTCGAAGCAGGTTTTCTCGAAGTAGCTGCGCCTGCAGTGCTTAACGCATTAAATACAAAAGACACTATTGGAACTCTCTCTTTTTCAACTACGTCATCGTATTGGTCTGGTGATAACGACAATGGGATATTTTTGTACAAAAACGTTGCTGCTGATGCCGATTTCGAAGTATCTGTAAAAATTGCTGGTGGCGATTTCCCTTCAAATGGCGCTACAGCTGTACCTTACTTAATGGCTGGTCCATTGGTTCGTCGTGCCGATACTATTTCTTTCCTGGCTTGTCAGGCTTTTGACCAATATAGTACTGGTTATGGATTGCGCAGTATCCCTGCATCACTTTCTTCAACAGCAAATGAAGAAAACTGGACAGCAACCGACGCTGAGGGTACTGATATTACAACCACGGCTTTCCCTTATATGAAATTGACACGTGTTGGCTCTGTTTACACAGCTTCATGCAGTGCCGATGGTGTAAAATGGTTTGATTATCAGAAAAATGAACGTCCTGACTTAAGTGGACATGCTCTTCAAATTGGTTTATACAATGCAACTTATACTGAGAATGCTGGTAACGTTATTTTCGACGATTTTAAATTGATCGTTAAAGAAGGAATCTCAGCAGTTACTTCAAGCAAGGTTAATCCAATTAAAGCTTATGGAAGAACTGGTTCAATTACGGTTAATAGCTCGAAAGAAATCAGCAGTTTGAAATTAATCGGGATAGATGGTTCCGAAAAATTGAACTTGAAGAATGTGAATGCTTCTTCGTATTCTTTTGCCGTTGAAAAACAAGGAGTTTATATTTTGAAAACGGTTGTTGAAGGCAAATCATATTCTCAGAAGGTGCTTGTTTACTAAAAGACTAACATCATTGTTAATAATAAAATTTTTACTTCGAAAAGAAGAACCAAGTTATAGTTTAATCAATTTAGATAAATGTAGGTTGATGCTTTAACTTGGTTCTTTTCGGAAATATTGCTCTTGGCTCTTGTTTAATTCTTTCATTTTAAGCGATCTTATAAAACAGTCAGGATAAATGCAAGAATACATTTCATATTATCCGATAGTTACAAGGACGCATTTAAACAATATTAAAGCAATTATTCAAGTTGGCGCAAGCATTATTGAATGTAGGCAAAAGCTGGTAAAACATAAATTGGTTTCAACGCAAGAGTAATTAAGGTAAGGAAATGAGGGTATTGGGTATATTGTCTTTTTGTATTTTCCTAGTTATAGGTTGCTCGTCTCCAAAGGAGTACAAGAAGCCGAATATTCTTTTCATCACAACCGATTGTCAGGCATGGGAAGATGTACCGTCAATTTCTCCTTTTTTGGAAATGCCTACACTGGAAAAGCTCATGTCGGAAGGGGTTGTTTTTGAGAACCATTATTCGGTCGCGCCAATCAGTATGCCTGCTCGTTATTCAATAATCAGCGGACGATACCCTCATTACCACAAGATGATGAACGATGGGGGAAATTGGTTGCCAGAAAACACACCTGTTTTAATGGAAAAACTTTCCGAGGCCGGATACAAAACCGCTGGAATTGGTAAAATGCACTTTAAACCATGGGAACGAAAAGCCGGTTTCGATTACCGGATCGTTGCCGATGGGCAAGGAGATGGATCGAGCGATACGTTGAAAAAGGACGATTATTACTTATATCTTCAAAAAGCCGGTTTTTCGCGATGGGATTATCTGAAAAATTCTGATTCAGGTGAAATTCCGGGCTTGTTGGATTGGCCACTAAATGATACGCTCAATATTGATTATTATATAGGAAAAGAAACCGCCGATTTACTTCATGGCAATGAACTCAAGGAAAAATCTCCATGGTTTTTATGGGTTTCTTTCAATGGCCCGCAGCATCCATGGGATGCTCCGGCGAAGGCAACTGATAAATATAAGAAGGCCAATTTACCAAAAGCCCGTTACTTAGCAAACGAGTTGAATGAAAAGCCTTTCGATGCTTCGTATGCCCGATATTCTTTTTCAAAAAATATTGCCAATTTGGTCGATGAAGACTCCCGTGATCAGGATGAAATATATCGACAGATTCGTGCCGGCCATTATGGAAAACTTACATTCATCGACCAGCAATTGCAGAAAATATTGGATGCGCTGAAACAGCGTGATGATTTCGATAATACCATTCTTGTTTTCTCATCGGTACAAGGAGCCTTGCTTGGCGATCATCAAATTATTCAGGGCGGTGTATCGTATAAAAGGGCTTCGCATGTACCAATGGTGATTTGGTGGCCAGACCATTTTAAACGTGCTGAAATTAAAGGTTTTACTTCGCATGTCGATATTTTTCCAACGTTTATGGAGTTGGCTGGCAATTTAAATACGGAATTGCTCGATGGAAAATCGCTCATTCCGGTTATTGAAAGAAAAAAAGATGCCGATAACAAAGCGTTTATCGAAATTCTGGATGATTATTCCGTGGTTACTAAAAACTACAAATTAGGACTTTATACGCCATATCGCGAAGGTGAACTTTATGACTTGAAAAAAGATCCCAACGAACTGAAAAACGTTTTCAATGAGTTGGCCTATCAAAAGGTCGTTGATTCGTTGACAACTATATTATTCGATTTTTATCCTCCATTATCCCAAATTATGGAAAACCGGATTGACTATCCGGAACTTAAAAAAACAATAGAACTAAAGCAGGGTGACAATTTTCATGGAGATAATGTCCCCGACTTGCAGGGAGCAGGTTTGAAAATACTTGTTGATTTGATGCTCAAAAAAGATGCTACCGGACCAATTGTAACGT
>Ga0209373_10002720_pt1 | contig 17177 bp, 15 predicted proteins | sample Higcelweek5metaG_FD_187173 | JGI IMG/M metagenome (GOLD analysis project Ga0209373, IMG submission 187173) | Freshwater pond sediment microbial communities from the University of Edinburgh, under environmental carbon perturbations - High... | ecosystem: Environmental > Aquatic > Freshwater >... | reverse complement strand
GACGCCGATCTTGTGCGCTTCTTCGCCGGAGGGCGCTCGCGATTACATCGTGCCGTCCCGTAAGTTCAAGGGCAAGTTCTACGCTCTGCCGCAAGCACCGCAGCAGTACAAACAGCTCCTGATGGTCTCGGGTTTTGACAAGTATTTCCAGATCGCGCCGTGTTTTCGCGATGAGGACGCGCGTGCGGATCGCTCTCCGGGTGAGTTCTATCAGCTGGACTTCGAGATGAGCTTCGCGACCCAGGAGGATGTCTTCCGCGCCGGCGAGGAGATTCTGACGGCAACGTTCGAGAAGTTCGCGCCGGAGGGTGCCATCGTGACGGAAGCGCCGTATCCGGTCATCCCCTATAAGCAGGCGATGCTCGAGTTCGGTTCGGATAAGCCCGACCTTCGTAACCCGCTTCGTATTCTTGACGTAACGGAGTTCTTTTCGCGCTGCACATTCAAGCCTTTCGTTGGCAAGACGGTTCGTGCGATCAAGGTGCACGCCGAGATGTCGAAGGGATTCCACGAGAAGCTTCTGGCGTTCGCGCAGTCGATCGGCATGGGCGGTCTCGGTTATCTCGAGGTTGCGGAAGACCTCTCCTACAAGGGACCGATCGATAAGTTTATCCCCGAGGAGATGAAGGGCGAGATCCGGGAGCTTGCGGGACTTGCCGCGGGTGATACGGTTTTCTTCATCGCGGATAAAGAAGAGCGCGCGAACCTCTATGCCGGACAGATCCGTACGGAGCTCGGACAGAAGCTCGATCTCTATGAGAAGAACGCTTTCCGCTTCTGCTTTGTGAACGATTTCCCGATGTACGAATACGACAAGGACGAGAAGAAGTATATCTTCACGCATAACCCTTTCTCGATGCCGCAGGGAGGTCTCGAGGCGCTCAATACAAAGGAGCCGTCGGAGATTCTCGCGTACCAGTATGACATCGTCTGCAACGGCGTCGAGCTGTCGTCGGGCGCGGTTCGCAATCACAACCTCGACGTCATGATCAAGGCGTTCGAGATCGCGGGCTACACGGAGGAGGATCTCGAGAAGAAGTTCGGAGCGCTCTATCACGCGTTCCAGTACGGAGCCCCGCCGCACGCCGGCATGGCGCCGGGCGTCGACCGCATGATCATGCTGCTGAGAGGCGAAGAGAATATCCGCGAGGTCATTCTTTTCCCGATGAACGGAAATGCGCAGGACCTGATGTGCGGCGCGCCGAATGACGTGACCGAGCAGCAGCTTCGCGAAGTTCATATCAAGATAAGAAGCTAATAATCATTACGAAAGAACAAGGCGGGTGTCGGGTTACGGCACCCGTTTATTTTTCCGGAGGGAAAAGCGATGGAACTTGCCAAGGTCATCCTTAAAAAAGAAGAGGGACGGACACTTCGGGCCGGAGGCTCATGGGTCTTCGACAACGAGATCGCGTCGATCGAGGGAACGTTCGAGAACGGCGGCCTCGTCCGGGTCCACGCATTCAATGATTTCTGCCTCGGTACGGGATTTATCAATACGGCATCGAAGATCCGGGTCCGGATGCTGAGCCGGTCGCAAGGCCAAGTCGTCGATGAGGAATTCATCCGACGGCGCGTGCGCGACGCAGTCGAGTACAGGCAGCACGTGATCGACATGTCGTGCTGCCGGCTGATTTTCGGCGAGGCGGATTATCTGCCTGGACTGGTTGTCGACAAGTTCTCCGATGTCCTTGTCGTCGAGTCCTTAGCCCTCGGAATTGAGAGATATAAGCGTCTGATTCTTGATGAGCTCAAAGCCTTACTTGCCGAGGAAAACATGCCGATTCGCGGCGTCTATGAGCGCAGTGACGCGCCGGTTCGCGCGAAAGAGGGCATGGCCCCGGTGAAGGGATTCATCGGAGATCCGTTTGACACGAATGTTGAGATTGTTGAGAACGGCGTCCGTTTCCTCGTCGACGTGGCGGATGGGCAGAAGACCGGGTTCTTCCTCGATCAGAAGATGAATCGCGCGGCGATCCGTTCGCTGTGCCCCGGAGCGAGGGTTCTCGACCTCTTCACCCATACGGGGTCGTTCGGGCTGAATGCCGCGGCGGCCGGTGCTACGAGTGTCCTCGCCGTCGACGCGTCCGAGACGGCGGTCCAGCGGGCGCGGGAGAACGCGGAATTGAACGGTGTCAGCGATATCGTCACAGTACAGTGCGCGGATATTTTCGAGCTTCTTCCGGATCTTGAGCGCAAGGGCGAAAAGTTTGATGTGATCATTCTCGATCCGCCGGCCTTTGCCAAGAGCCGCGAGGCCGTAAAGAACGCGCGAAAAGGTTACAAGGAAGTGAACCTTCGCGCGATGCGACTGCTGAAAGACGGCGGCTATCTCGCGACGTGTTCCTGCTCGCACTTCATGACGCCCGAATTATTCTACGAGACGGTTCTCGCCGCATCCAAAGACGCGCACAAGAGAATCCGCCAGATCGAGTACCGGACGCAGGCGGCGGATCATCCGATCCTGTGGCCGGAATCAGAGTCCTATTATCTGAAGTTCTATGTGTTGCAGGTGAGTACCGAGAAATAAATTTTCCGAGGTGACGAGTATGCTCAATTTGGTAAAAGGATGTTCGGTAGCAAGACAGGAACTTCTGGAAGAAGGTTATCGGTTCAGCGGAGAGAATCATATCACTGCAAATGTGAATGCGGAGAAGATTCAGGAAGTCGTTCAGCACTTCATCACGGATCATAACGAACTGCTGTTCTTCATACTGGAAATCCCTGTGAACATTGAGCGCGAGAATCCAACGACTCCGGGAGTACTCGTGGAACTTCATAAAGATGTGTATTACATCGACGGTTGCTCTTCGGACGTGTGTCTTACAATACTGAACCAGTATGGAGAATTACTCGTGAACGACGGTATCTCCTCCTTTGGCTTCGGTGGGCATGAATCTCACGATGAGATTATGGTGGGCAAATACAATACTGTAATGATATACGGAAGGTCGACAGCGCGTTTTGAGATTCTTCTTGCGTCGCATGGCATTACGCTGAGAAAGAACCTTATTACCTCTTGGGAGACGTTCACCTCCGATTCGCCCGGAAATTCGGAGAGATATGAGGTTGACGGCGTAACTGTTTTCGATCTTCCGGAGAAGCTGAAAGAGTTGAATATCTATCTGGCGGAGACAAGAGTAGATTAGGGTCGATCAATTCCTGCGAAGAAGACTGGGGTTCGATAGAAGTATACGCTTCGTATTTTCGGGATAAATCACGCTTCACAGAAGTACTGGATTGAGTTATTTCTGGAACAGGAAGAATTTTCTTGACGCGATAGTACCATGTGGTACTATCTTATATAGGAGGAATAATAAAGTGGATACGAAGGGCGGCTTTCTTATTTCGCAGATTAAACAGATTCAGGGGCGTATTTTCGAGAAGCTTCTGCAGGAGGCTGGAATTACGGATTTCAACGGCCCTCAGGGAAGAATTCTATTTGTGCTTTGGAAGAGGGATGACATTTCCATCGTTGAGATATCCGGCAAAACGGGACTGGCAAAAACAACGCTTACAAGTATGCTCGATCGAATGGAGAAACAGGGACACATAGAGAGACATTTCGATCTCGATGATCGAAGAAGAATTAGGATCCGCTTGACGGATCAAGCCAGAAATTTGATGGATCGATATCAGGAAGTATCCGATGAGATGAGTTCGATTTTCTACAAGGGGTTCACGGACGAGGAGATTATGGAGTTCGACAGCCAGTTGGAGAAGATTCGTAATAATTTAGAGGAGGTACTATAAATTATGACAATAGAAGAAGCGGGCCAATTTATTCTCAATCAGAGGGTCGCAAGTCTCGGATTCATCGGCGAGGATAATCACCCGAGTATCCGGCGAGTTTTCAGCACCTGGCACAAGGGAATAGGAACACATTTGATCTCGACAAACACATCCTCAAAACATGTGGGAGCGTTAGTTAAGAATCCGCAAGCGTGTCTGTACTTTGATGACTGCAACGCTTTTCAGGCAGTGTGCCTGACCGGAGAGGTCATCCTTCACTTTGACCACGAGTACAGAGCCCTGTTGTGGAATGAAGGAGATGAGAAGTATTATTCTAAGGGAGTGGATGACGACGATTATTGCGTCATAGAATTCAAGGCAACCGGCGGACGCTTCTACAGTTTCAATGATATGGGAGACATTACCTCGGAGGATATGGCTGCCTTTGACCGCGACGCCGTCATGAAGAATTACGCTACGTAGACAAAAAATCACAGCAGCCCCTCCATACAGATGCATCCGGAACTCTACTTGCGAAAAGTTGCGCGAATAGTCCCGATTCTACGATGCGTCGATAGGAGATGCCCCGTAGCCGGCGTATGATAGAAGAAAAACGAACGAGGTGCATCGTATGGATAATCAGGAATTCGGAAGCCGGATCGCGGAAGCGAGAAAGAAGAACGGGATGACCCAGAGAGAACTCGCAGAACGGCTCGATGTGACAGACAAGGCCGTATCGAAGTGGGAATGCGGCAAGGGATTCCCGGAGATCACGCTCCTGCCGAAGCTGTCGAAGGTCTTAGGAATCAAACCGGAGGACTTACTGACTGACAAGCCAGTGCAAGCCGAGGTCGTACATGCAGGTATCGAAGACAGAGAAGTACAGAATGAGTCGGTCGATCCTCAGGTGGAGCTTGTCACGAATGTCATCCGTTATTCGGGTGAGCAGCAGTATCGCAAGCTATCGCGTCTCGTGTTCCCGATCATCTGCGGCGCGCTGGGCATCGCGGCATTTGTCTGTGCGCTTGTTGATTTCTGTATTACACAATCATTGACTTGGTCGCGATTTCCTCTGTCGGCGCTTCTTTTCTGCTTTGTCGTTCTTCTCCCGATCTTCCTTCTGAAGAAACATCGGACGGCGTTTGGTGCCGCGGTATTTTTCGCTGGGTTGATTCCGTATCTTCTCTATCTGGAATCGCTCGTACCGGCAAAGGGCTGGGTCATTGGACTTGCCTTGCCGATCGCGGCGATGACGGCCGGGTGTACGGCACTCTGCATCTGGTTATTCATGTACTCGAAGGTTGACCGACTTATTGCCGCTGCCATCGTTCTTGCGGATACCGGTGTTGCGATGAATTTCCTTATTAATGAGATTGTCATGCGATATGTCGATAAACAATATTTTAATATCTCGGTCTTCATCACCGCAGGCTGCTTTGCCGTGGCGGCTGTGGTTCTTGTGATTATCGCGATATCGAGGCGAGCGGCGATGAAGAAGTCGAAGAAGTAATCTTTTCCCGCGCGAAAAGCTTCCAAACGAACAGAAACCGTCTCTCGCTTGTTTTGCGGGGGCGGTTTTTCGCGTGAATCAGGATGAAGGACGACGGGTGGAATCAGTTCGCGAGCAAATAGTACGATGGGCGTAATAAGTGATTGCAAAAATAGTACGACGGACGTATAATTAGCGCGAAATGAGGTGATTCGAATGAAGTATCCGGTAAAAGAAGACGAGATCTCCCGCTTTGACGGGATATACCATCGGCTTCTTCGGGCAAGTTTCACGACCAGTCTGGAATATCCGGAGGTGCTAAGAAGTCTCACGACGATTGATATTTCGGTTATCAACATTGTGGCGATGACGCCTTCGATCATGATTCGCGAAATTGCCGAGAAGCTTCGGATTCCCAACAGTACGCTGACAAGCTCGATCAACCGTCTGGAGAAACAGGGCCTTGCCTCCCGCGTGATCAGTCCGCGTGACCGGAGGTCCTTCTGCCTCGAACTGACGGACAAGGGATGGGCGGTACAGAAAGCGCACACGGATTTTGAGGAGGCTTATTTCCGTTTGATTCTCGGCAAGCTTCCGTCGGGTGAAGAAAGAAATGCACTGATGGATCTGCTGGAGACGATCGCGGATGCCGATCAGGCCGGGAAGAGTGGGGATAGTTCGGACAATGGAGAAGATTGATATCGGCAGCGCGAAGATCGCTTACCGTCGATTCGGATCAGGGGAGAAGACCTTTGTCATAGATACTGCGTTGGGCACTTGCTCCGCGGAATGGTGGCATATTGCGGATCGAATCGGTCGGAACGCTCAGGTGCTCGTGTACGATCGGGCCGGATATGGAGAGAGCTCCGTTTCCGTCCTGGAACGAACGCCGGGAAATGTTGCCGCGGAGCTCAAGATGCTCCTCGATCAACTTCGCATCGAGAGGAATATCACACTCATCGGGCATTCGCAGGGAGGTCTCTACGCCGTGCAATTTGCACTCCAATATCCGGAGATGGTGGACGGACTGATTCTTCTGGATCCCGCGACACCCTTTGATCAAGAGTTCAGAGAATCTCTGTCGACCAAGGAATACAAGCAGAGCGGCGTCGACAAGACCGCGACCCTGAAGATCGCGCAGGTGGTAACTTCCCTGGGTCTCGGCTTCCTATTGAAATCACTTCTTGCGAAAAGCCCACCCTTCTATTATCACGAATTCGCACCCGACGCCAAGGAATACCTGCTGCGAAGCCTGTGTCACCGGAACACCTATCGAACCTCTCTGGCGGAGTACGCGTTTTCTCACAGCGATGCGCACAAGAAACAGATCTCGGAAGGCGTCTCTTCAGGGGCGCTTCGGAATCTTCCGATCAAGATCATCACGCATGCCAGCGATGTCTATGTGAAGGAACTCGAGGTTTTTGGGGGAATGGAAACTGAGACCGCCAAGAAATGAAGACCTATGGCAGCAGATTATGGCGAAGTATCTTCTTCTATCGAGCGCGGGTGAGCACGTCGTCGCTGTTCATAGCGGGCACTACATCCATCTGACAGATGAGGAATTTCTGATCCGTACGGTGGAAGAAGTGCTTTAGTATTCTTGTTTATATTCCGGAATGATTCGATCCTACGGAGCGTGGAGGCAGATCTCTAACATGATATGCCCTCGCTTTTCTTCGTATTACTTTGCTGTAATTATACACGATCCATTTTCGACATTGAATATTTTCACCCGCGAAAATGTCCGTTTCACCACCAGAGTCGTCCCTCGCACCAGAAATGCAGGGACGGTTTTTTCGCGTTCCTATACTCTTAGGCCAATCGGCAACAAAAGATAAGGAGCGCATATATGGTTATTCTTCGGTATCTGGTCAAAAGTATTCTCGACAAGAAATTCCAATCCTTCCTGTTGTTCTTATCCATCGCCGTCGCGGCGACACTGGTCTTCACATCCCTTACGGTCACCGAGACGATGCAGACCTTGAATCGTGAGCTCGCGAAAAGCGACGTCGGAACATCCGACATCGTCATCGAGCCGGTGAGCAATCCGGATGTCCGTCCGGCGGTAGATCCGAAACCTCTGCAGGCTCACGCGAAGGACTTCTCGTATGTCCTCGAAGCCTTCCAGTGTCACGTCCTCTACGGAGCGACGGTTGAAGACGAGGAGTATTTTCGCGTATGGGGTGCGGATCTCCCTACGCTCGCAAAGTTCACAGATCTGACGTTTGAAGGATCCGCGCCGGGATCCCTCGCGCAGGATGAGGTGATTATCAGCGCGCATACGGCCGAGCGTCTGGGCTACAAGCTCGGAGATTCGATCGACCTAAGCGTCCATGCACATCCGGGCACATATCGGATTGCCGGCATCAGTCAGTCGAAGGGCATCTTCATCGACGAGACCCATGTTGCCACAATGATCATGAATAAAGATCGACTCGACGAGATCTTCGAGACAAACGGGATTCCCAACATCATATTCCTTGGGCTCAAGGACGGTGTGGAGAAGGAAACAGCGATTGAATGGTTAGCGCCGCTGTATCCGGCCTGTGTCGTCGAGGACTCACTGGGTCCTTCACGGGTCAGTTCGAAATCGGCGGATTCCTCGATCTCGTTCTTGATCGTGTCGATCTTCGCGGTTCTGGTCAGCGCCTTCATCATCTATACTTCGTACCGCGTCATAACGACCGAGCGCCTTCCGGTCATCGGAACATTCCGCAGCGTCGGTGCGACGAAGAAGAGGATGACATCGATCTTCCTTCTGGAAAGTGCGAGCATCGGGGCGATCGGCGGTATCGCGGGAATACTTCTCGGGTATCCGGCATCGGTTCAGATTCTGTCGATGAACGCCCCATCCTGGATTACGGATGTCGCGTCTTCCTTGACGGTCTCCCCTGTATACGTTGGCATTACCTTCTTCTTCGCTGTCATCTTGTCCGTCGTGAGCTCGGCATTTCCCATTCTCTCCAGTGCGAGACGGCCGCTCAAGGAAGTTCTCCTCGGCGCAGATCGGGCACAGAAGGAAGGCGGATGGGGATCTAGTGTCATCGGCATTCTTCTCATCATCGCATCCCTTGCTGCGGTTCCCTTTATTCCGAAGGGCATGATCCTCGCGATCGCCGGTAATTCGGCCTGTATGACAGCGGGACTTGTCGGAATCGTGTTGTTGGTACCAACGGTCTGTCGACTCCTGGGGAAAGGCCTCGCCTTTGCCGGCCGCGCGACGCGGGCCAACACACTCGCGATTGCTGCCGGCAACCTCCGCGGCAACAAGAGTCTTACAAACAACACCATTCTCACCAGCATTAGCCTCGCCAGCCTGATCTTCATCTATACACTCAGCTCTTCCCTGAGCCTCGAACTGAACCGGATGTTCGAAGAGACGACGCTGTTCGATCTCTACGTAGTCTATAACAACGCCTCCGATGAGGCAGTCGCAACAATCTCCGAACACCCCGGTGTATCTGGAGTCACAGCGACCTATCAACTCGAGATGGTCCCGGTGGCCGAGGCTGAGGAGACGATTGGTTACCTGTACGGAATCCAGAGTGACACGTATTTTGATCACTGGAACTTCGACTTCCTCGGTAACAGAGAGGAAGCGATCCGCAAGATGAATGAGGAGAGAGGAATCATCCTCGCCTCGAGAATGGCTGATCTGCTCGACGTCCAGGTGGGCGAGGAGCTGACCTTGACGATGAATAACGCGAAGGTGAAGTATACGGTTTCCGGAATTTTCGATACACTCTGGGACTCCGGCAAACTCGCCCTGATCTCGGCAGAGAATTTTCGCGCGGATGCGAATCCCCTCGGATATACGACACTTCTGCTGCATACCGATAGAGACACAGCCAAGGTACAGGACAGCCTCAAGAACACGTTTCTAACGGACATCCGCTATGCGGCGACGCATGACGAGATCGAGAAGAGAAGCAGTGACGGAATCGTTGCCGTGTTCACGGTGTTGAAGACCTTCACACAGGTAGCCATGCTGATCAGCGTCGTCGGTATCGCCAACAATCTCGTCCTGTCCTTTCTCGAGCGCAAGAAGACGTTTGCGATCTTCCGCTCCATCGGCGCCGATAAATCACGGATCTCCCGCATTCTTATCATCGAATCCGGCCTTAGCGGATGCGTCTCCGTGATCGCCGGATCCTTGGGTGCTACCTTGCTCCTGTCGATCGTGCCGAACATCATCAGTACGATCGTTGGCCCGATCCGGATCCACTACGCCATGTCGACGTATGGACTTTTCGCGGCTGCGGCATTTATCCTTCTCCTCCTGTCCGCCGTAATCCCCGCAAGCAAAGCCGCTCGTCAGAACCTTGTTGAGAGCATCAAATACGAATAAGAAGAAGTAGCGCGAATAACACGCCTCGAAAGGCAAGAAGGAGAATTACTATGAACACCTGCGAAATCGAAGTTACGAATGTATCGAAGTCCTATTCCATTGGAGACAGCTCCGTGAAGATCCTCGATGATATCAGCCTTAAAGTGATGAAGGGCGAATTCCTGTCGGTCATGGGCGCGTCCGGCTCGGGTAAGAGCACACTCTTATACCTCATGGGCGGGCTCGATCAGGTCTCCGCGGGCAAGGTCATCCTGCACGGACAGGATCTGACTGTGGTTAATGACAAGGAGGAGAGCCGGATCAGAAGGCAGAACCTCGGCTTCGTGTTCCAGTTCTATAACCTGGTCCCGAACATGAACGTCGAAGAGAATATTCTCTTGCCGATCCTGATGGACGGGAAGCGCGCCGCTGATTATAAGGAGAAGCTTGCCGGAGTTCTTCAGTTGGTCGGACTCTCCCATCGGCGAAAAAATACGCCGCGCCAGCTCTCCGGCGGAGAGCAGCAGCGCGTCGCGATCGCTCGGGCGCTGATCAATGATCCGGACATCATTCTGGCCGACGAGCCGATCGGAAATCTCGACAGCAAGACCGGTACGGAGATTATGGAGTTGTTGCGCAAGATCAACCAACAGGAGAAGAAGACGATCGTGATGGTCACTCATTCGGCGGAATCTGCGACATACGGTACCGGAATCATTCGTCTGAAAGATGGCAGGATCTGCGAAAGCTGATTCCAAATTCACCGAACCAAGATATACTAAGTACATGTCGCTTAATTTTATGGGGAGGGGGCCGGTTGTCGGCCTGGTGATCCGATGGTGAATATCCGCGAAGGAATCGACCTGATCGTCAGAGACGAGATCCGCGAGGTCGTCGTCGAGCTTCTGGCCGCGCGACGGGTCACGGTCAACCCGTCGGCTCCTGTCGCTGTCGTCGAGCGCGGGCTGCCCCTCCCGGAAGAGAAGGTATGCATCGTATTCGAGTGGGGCCGTATACAGAGGCTTTTCGAGCTGCTGCTTGACAGTGAGACAGCTACGACTGTTGAGTCCGGCCCGCGCTCAATCATCGGCCGGGCAGAGAACGACACCCTCGAGATTCTGCCGTTCGAGAAGATTTGCTTCTTCGAATCTCGCGGCAACAACACGATTTGCGTGACACCGGAGGGCGAGTACCGCGTCAAGGAGAAGCTCTACGAATTGGAAGAGGCGCTCCCGACCGACCGGTTCATCCGCGTCAGTCGCTCCTTCATTGTCAACATTCAGAATGTCCGACAGATTGTCCCATGGTTCGGGCGAAGGCTCGTCCTCAAGTTCAACCATACGAAGGCCGAAGTCGAAGTCTCGAAGAATTACGCTTCTTCATTCAAAGACTTCCTCGGACTCTAGGAGGAAATATGTACCGGCTGAAGATGCTTCTTGTAAATCTCCTGCTCTGTGGCGGCCTCGGCTTTCTGATGCAGCTGACATGGGCGATCGTATCGGGGAACTGGACGGAATTCAACCTCCGGTCGCTTCGGGATATGTCGATCCTGAGCGGCCTTGTGGGAACGGTCTGTATGTTTATCGTATTCACCGTGACGATTTCCGTGAAGGCGACCCGAGCCGCGGTGACAGGTATCAATATGGCGATCTGTCTGGCTCTGCTGATTCTGATCTATGTGTTGACGGGGATCGCGTACAATATATGGTCGCTGGATCTGAAGTGGCTGATCATCCTCATCCTGTCGGAGACGACGACGTTCTTTCTGACCCGGCACTGGTACAACAAGATTCGCTTCATAAACCAGCGCCTCGAGGCGAAGAAGAAGTCCATTCCGTCCGACGCAACGTCCGGACAAGCCTGACGCCGATTTTTTCGCGAAAAGTCCATGTTCAAGACAAGGCGATCGTGAGATATCCGATCAGAAAAGGGCGCGGATCTCAGCCGCGGCTGCCAGCGCCGTATCATAGCCGTGCCGATAATTCCCGCGAATCTTATCGAGATCCTTCTCCATATTGTCGAGAGGGTAGGCTGGCCGGAGAATGATTGCCTTGCCCTCGGCTTCGAGGGCTTCGCAATAATCGAGACACTCGTTGTAATGGATGTGTCGCGTCCGAAGAACCTCGACGAGCTTCGGATAAGACCTGCCGAGGAAGCGGATCGCGAGATCGTATTGCTTGGCATATTCCTTTCTGAAACCTTTCGGTTGCGTCAGGATGATGAGATTCTTCTCCTGACCGTCCTCGAGCGCCTTCCGGATCGGAATCGAGTCAGAAAGACCGCCATCGTAGTAGCGCTTGCCTTTCCATGGGATGACCGGGAAGACCAGGGGCAGAGCACAGGTCGCGCGAAGAATGGTGCATTTCGGGTCCAACTCCTTGCAGTCGAGATATTCCGCCTCACCCGAGTCTGCGTTCGTCGCGACCGCCAGAACCGTGCCGTGATATGCAGAAAACGCATCCCAGTCAAATGGAACGAGCCGGTTTGGGATCTCGTCAAAGATGAAGTCGATTCCGAATGGACTCTGATATTTGAGATAATTTCTGCGCCCGATATAACGCGGATCCAGACGGTAGCGCATGAGAATCTCGAGGTTGCGATCCTTCTGCTTGGAAATATACGAAACGCCGTTTGCGATCCCGGCGGAAACACCGACACAATACGGAAATTCGATGCCAAGATCGATAAGCGCGTCCATCGCGCCCGCACTGAATATTGCCCGGAGGGTTCCTCCTTCAAGTACAAGTCCCGGCATAGTTTCTCCTTTGATCAATCGATTCGTTCGAGAGTATAGACGTCAATACTTCCATAAGCATTTTTCACAACAAAGGATTCTGTCACCTCGAAGCCGCGTCGCAGTAGATTGTCGATATTGGACGGGGAAGCATGGTGGAGATTAACAAAGAAGAAACGATCGGGTAAATCCAGTTCCACATCCCCTTCGAGCTTTGTCGCGGACAAGACACGATATTTCGGGATGAAAGAGCCTTCAATATTGTCTTCATACGTACGTCGGCCGGTCGCCGGATCCCAGTATATCTGATGGTCGGTCTGAATGGGGTCGCCGACAAAATACATCTCGAAGAAATCCAAACCGACGTACACAAAGGTGTCATTTTCAGTGATTTCCAAACGGGAGAATGCTTGTGTGCCGAGATCATCGGCATAAGCGTACAAACGGTTATGCACATACATTTCACTGACAATATCCAGGTTGTATTGTGTGTCATACCAGGCAGTCGTCGGAGAATAGATCGTGACCGCACCGATATCGATCCCTCGACACGTCAGGTTGATGGTGGGATCGATATCCGCGTAGCACTGCCCGATGGATAGTAAACCGATGATCGTAAGAAGAGCATGGGTCAGAATCCGGCGATCCGTGAACTGACGAACCGCCCATACACAGACCAGTGCCGCGGGTAACGCGAAGCAAACCGCGTATCGCGGACACAGGTGTGTGATAAACAGACACGTAAACACGAGATAGGCGAAGGAGGATACGGCGATACCCGCCACGGATGCGAGATTCGATTCTGTCGAGGACGGCGAGGTTGGCATCGCAGTCGATCCGGCTGAGAGATTCTCTTCGGTCGAGGGTTTGTCGGAGATTGTGGCGGACGCATTTTTTCGAGACTTCTGCCGCCGATAGAGGAACAGAAGGAGCGCCAGTGAACCGAAAAGAAGCGGAATCCAGTAGAAATTATAGACCAGAAGCTGCATGAGACGGGCATTGACATACGGGAGGGAGAAGCCGAAGCAGTGAATCCCGTTGTTGTCCCATCGCAGGGGCGACGCGTTGGTCACCGAGGATGCGAAATTCATCGTGCCGTAGAACTTGAAGTAGAAGAGATAGAATACCGGAACAAAACCATAGAGGAGGAAGCGAGTCGGCCACAGATAACCGATCGCCTTACGAAAGAATCCCCTGCCCGGCAAGCGAACGATCTCGACCACGACGGCTGTCAGAAGAAATGACGCGGCGAAAAGGATGCCGGGTTCCTTCGAAAAGGAGACCAGAAGCGCCATGAATGCGCATAGAAGATGAAGATTATGATGGAAAGCCCAGATCATGATGATGAAGAACATGGACAGATAGTAGTCGGGTGACGTATAAGAGAACAGACCGAGGACATATGGGCAGAAGACAAAGATCGCGACTCCCGCGGCGCGTTCGAAGGAGGATGCCCGCGGAATAAGGTGGCCGAAAAGATTATATAGACACGCGATCGCCGCGAGGGTGAGAAGAAGTGTCACCCAGTACACGCCGACATTCTGCTTGGGGAAAAGCATCTCGCCGGCGCCGATCAGAAGCGCGAAGCCCTGGGTCGGATGCTTCGAGAGTCCGAAAGAGGAGAAGAGGGAGCCGAAATCGAATCGAAAGGTCTCCGTCGCCGTAATAAGAGGTGAATAATAGAGCCCCGCGTCGAAACGCGCGATCGTATCGAATTGGAGAAGGGCCAGGACCGTGAAAAGGGTCGCGACGACGATCACCGGAAGGTGTGTCCATAAAGAAGAGAGGATACGGCGAGATCCTTTGCTGTGAGAATCCGGAACCTTCGCGATATACGCGCGGCGCGCGAAAAAAACGGCGGCGAGGGCTGCGGAGAGAAGCGCACCGTTCATGACGATCAGTGTGACAATCAGACCAGGAAGCGGGAGGAGCTCTGTGCCGCGAAAAACGGCGGCGGCATCGACAAAAAAGACGAAATAGAAAAGAATCGCAGCCACTTGTGCAAAGAGGCGCGAATGCTCGCGATCGGTGTTTCGGATGGTGCCGGTCATACGAAAACTCCTTTCGTCGAACATATCAAGGTAACAATAATCGTTTTGGGTTTTTTTTGCAACCGGATTACGGGTTCGACAAAGCTGGAGGGTGAATAGAGCGAGTGCTCCCGGCACATGTGGAAAATCCCGAAAACCCTTGACATTCAAAGCGTTTCCTCGTACTATCCGTTTGTGTAATTGTACCCATTTATCCCAGAAAGGTTGTGATGTTAGGGTTGGAGAAAAAGCTGACTTTATACGGCTTTAACAACCTCACCAAAACACTTAGCTTCAACATCTACGATGTTTGCTATGCAAAAAGTGAGAGAGAACAAAGAGACTATATTGCATACGTAGACGAACAGTATAACTCTGAGCGTCTGACCAAGATCCTTTGCGACGTCACCCAAATGATCGGCGCTCATGTTTTGAATATTTCCAAGCAGGACTACGACCCGCAGGGGGCCTCCGTCACGTTGCTCGTCACCGAAGAGGAGATGACCGATGATTATATCGACGGTTCCTGTAACCGCGGGCGCTCTGCAGGCCTGACACCCAAGGACTCCATCGCCGGGCACCTCGACAAGAGTCATCTTACGGTGCACACCTATCCCGAGTACCACCCAGATAATTCGATCGCGACCTTTCGCGTCGACATCGACGTATCAACCTGCGGGAAGATCTCGCCGTTGAACACACTCGATTATCTGATCAGCAGCTTCGATTCCGACATCATGACGATCGATTATCGTGTCCGCGGCTTTACGCGCGACGTGAACGGCAAGAAGCTGTATATTGACCACGACATCACATCGATTCAGGACTATATCGACGACAAGACATTGGAGACGTATGACGCGATCGATGTCAACGTCTATCAGGCGAATATCTTCCACACCAAGATGCTGATCAAGGAGCTCGAGTTGCAGAATTATCTGTTCAACAAGGATGTCCGCGAATTGGCGCCCAAGCAGCGTCTTTCCATCACGAACAGCCTTCGCCGCGAGATGATTGAGATCTTCAGCGGTATGAACATCTATTGATTCCCGGATAAGGAGGGCGGCCTATGTGCGCTTTTTCGACGGGAACGATTCCCGATCCGCAGTCCCGCGCGCCGATCTATGAGGCGCTCTTAGAATACCGCGCGATGCGCGTTGTCCCATTTGACGTGCCCGGCCACAAGCAGGGCAGAGGCAATCCTGAACTTACGGAATTCCTGGGGAAGGCCTGCCTCTCGGTCGATGTCAATTCGATGAAGCTTCTCGACAATCTCTGCCATCCTGTCTCCGTGATTCGCGAGGCGGAGGAACTGGCCGCCTCGGCTTTCGGCGCCCAAAACGCATTCTTCATCGTCAACGGAACCACCGCCGCAGTGCAGGCGATGATCCTCTCGGTCTGCCGACCGGGCGACGAGATCATCCTGCCGCGCAATGTGCACCGAAGCGCGATCAGCGCCCTGGTTCTCTGCGATGCGATTCCGGTCTATGTGAATCCGGGTGTCGACAAGGAACTCGGCATTCCGCTCGGAATGGCGATCGAGGATGTACGCCGCGCGATGGATGAGCATCCGAATGCAAAAGCGGTCATGGTCAATAACCCCACATATTACGGTGTCTGCTCGAATCTTCCGGAGATTGTCCGCCTCGCGCACGAACGCGGGATGAAGGTCCTGGCGGATGAGGCGCATGGCACCCATTTCTCCTTCTCCGCCGATCTTCCGATCTCGGGCATGGCAGCCGGTTGCGATATGGCATCCGTCAGCATGCATAAGACCGGTGGGTCCCTTACGCAAAGCTCATTTTTACTCACAGGCCCCCATATGTCCGAGGGTCACGTCCGGCAGATCTTGAATCTGACGCAGACGACGAGTGCCTCGTATCTTTTACTGTCATCGCTGGACTTGTCGCGTAGAAATCTCGCGCAACACGGCCAAGAGATTTTTCGCGAGGTAGTGAGGCTGGCGGATTATGGGCGAAAAGAGATCAACGCCATCGGCGGATACTATGCCTTCTCCAAAGAGAGAATCGATAAGAATACTTTCTACGATTTCGATACGACGAAGCTGTCGGTATTCACGCGCGCGATCGGACTGACCGGAGTGGAAGTCTATGATCTGCTACGCGACGATTACGGGATTCAGATCGAATTCGGCGACCTCGGCAATATTCTCGCGGTCATCTCCGTCGGCGACCGGGAGCGGGAGCTCGAGCGGCTGGTCAGCGCACTGTCCGAGATCCGCCGCCGATATGCCCGGGATCCGGCCGGACTTCTCGACCATGAGTACATTCATCCTCAGGTTGCGATGACGCCGAAGGATGCCTTCTACGCCGCTTCTGAGTCCATTCCTCTCGACGATTGCGAGGGCAGAATCGCCGCGGAGCAGGTGATGTGTTATCCGCCGGGCATTCCGATTGTCGCGCCGGGCGAGAGAATCACGAGAGAGATAATCGAGTACATCCATTACGCCAAGGCCAAGGGAAGCTTCATGACGGGAACCCAGGACAAGGACACGAAGGCGATCTTTGTCGTTCGGTAGAGGCCGCGCCCTATAAAGGGACAGGAGGAACTATGGAATTATGGTTTACCGAGGAGCACACGCCGAATGTGCGTTTCTCGATCAAGATTGAGAAGACACTTCACACCGAACAGAGCGCGTTCCAGCGTATCGATGTCTTCGAGTCGAAAGAGTTCGGGAGGTGCCTCACCTTAGATGGTCTGATGATGGTGACACAGAAGGATGAATTCATCTATCACGAGATGATCGTTCATGTTCCGATGGCGGTGAACCCTTCCATTCACAAGGTCCTGGTGATCGGCGCCGGCGACGGAGGCACCATCCGTGAGCTGACGAGATATGAGACG
>Ga0209373_10002719_pt1 | contig 17182 bp, 9 predicted proteins | sample Higcelweek5metaG_FD_187173 | JGI IMG/M metagenome (GOLD analysis project Ga0209373, IMG submission 187173) | Freshwater pond sediment microbial communities from the University of Edinburgh, under environmental carbon perturbations - High... | ecosystem: Environmental > Aquatic > Freshwater >... | reverse complement strand
TTCATACTCGAATTACTCCCGCGCGATAAAAGTCCTCACGCTCGAACGGTATGTCCGCGAACGATGTGACGAAACCCATGTGCCCTACTGGGATAACGGAATCGATATCGTGACGAACGTTCTTTTGGAACTGAAGGCATCTCGCTATGGTGACTGTATCACCGACGCGAGGGTCTTGTATGATTCGCGCCGCTTGCCGCGCGGGGTATTTGTCGCCTATTCGATTGGCGGTATAACGGGTGATATTGAAGCTTTGTTCGCGTCGATTCCCGTTATGGGAGATAAGCAGTGATCGACGGAAGGGACTCAGGCTCGATTGAGCTTGGCGGTTTGCTCATTTTTCTTTTTGTCGCGGCGATTCTTTCTTGCCTTTCGTACTATGGCGCCACTTCGATACGACACTTCAAACGTAATCACGATGAAATGCAATCGCGTTCCGAGGCGTATGCGCTTTTACAGTCGATCGTTTTGGACATGCAGACCCTGACCGACGAGCCGATCGACTATCCCGGCAATCCTTCCGTTCTTGATCTTGAGTCGAAGTATAGCGCGAACGCTTTGCGGCTTACCGACGCGTCGAGCGGGTATCATCTCGATTGTATGCCGGACGATCTGCTACAAAGCGCGAGTATCCGAGCTTTCGTTTTCATCGATGCATCTTCAGCTGTGTACGAAAATCACCGCACGAGAAACGGTCCAGTTACCAATGAAATACAGCTCGCCGCCTTCGTGCGACCGGAAACGGTGCCGTTCTGCACGATCTATGGATGGATTAATGAAAGGGAATGTCAGGCGTTTGCATGCAAAATAATCGAAAGAAATTTCAGCATAAATGATGCCAAAAACGCGTTTCCTCTCGTAAATAACCTTGCGATGATGAATATCAATATGATGGACCCCGCTGCACTGATTCCGCTTCTCCATGCGGGTTCGTGGGGGATAAAAAATATCGACAAAGCGGAGGTGCGACTGCTCTCCATCGCGAGAGCAGGTCCGGTCGGGGACGCGGAACTAGCCGTTGCGTTGGGAGTTCCCGCAAAGAGCAGGATCTTCGCGTACCTTGGCGGGAAGACATCGTTCTGGCGCCTGTTATTGACGCATAACGGCCATGCGATACGCGCGATAGTCGCGGGGATTCCCGAGGAAGACGAGGAGTCACGGAGAGTCGGCGAGTATCGCCTGATGGATTGGGAGATGCGCGATGCGCCGTGAGAGCGGGATTGCCGGATTCATCGATAGAAGCGCTTGTTCGGTTTTTTGCCTGCGCGTCCCGAAGGTCCATGGAAAAAAACTGAGGAAGGCCCTCGCGTATAAACTGGTAACGGTTTTTCCGGATGATATCGACGAATTCGATCTTGATATACGCCGGAATTGCGACCGTGGGTCCTATCTTGTTTTCGTCGTTCCAAAAGGATTGGCGCGCGAATCCTCGTATAGTTCGACGCTGACGGTGCGAAACAGGATGCGCTACGAATCAGGGACCGTCCTTTTCCTTCATGGTTCATGGATTGAAGTGGTTGTTCTCGCGTCAGGCGCGGTCGAGGATTCATACGTCCAGCAAGCAACGCCTGAGACGATCGTCGATCAGGTTAAGGAGTTGTCCCCGGAAAATGAAGAGAATCCTTTCGTGTTCTGCCGGAAAGAACTTGCGCTTCGGCTTGTTTCCGATAATGCCGTGAATGCCGCAAGAATACTGTGCTTCGAGGATCTTCGATTGTCAATAACGCGCGACGCTCTCTTTCCTTCAAGAAACAAGCTGCTCAGGCGCCGAAGAGCACTTGAATGGTCCTTGGTGTTTTTATTCCTTATCGGAATATTTTGCCTTTTCGGAAGTTTTCAGCATGAACATCGGCAGAAAGCGGTCGCGGCTCAGCGCCAGCGAAGCGCGCTTGAGAAAGCAGTCGCGGAAAGGCGGGCACTCGAGACGAAGCGCGACGAGCTTGAAAAGTCCCTTGCAAAACTGGTCGAAGGGCGCGAAGTAAGTCCGTTTGCAGCAATGTCCGCCGTTTCGGCCCATCTTGACGGAAACACGCGAATAGTTTCCGCGACCTTCAAGAACAACTATTTCCAGTTTGAATCCCTGTCAAGAAACTCTCTTGATACACTATCGCGCTTTGAATCGGACGGCATGTTCGAAAATGTTTCGATGAGAAATATTGAATCTTCAAAAGGCCTGGATCGTTCCTCGATATCAGGATCGATCATTTCGCGGTCGAAGCCGCGGGAGCGGGATGGTGATGTTGCCCGTGACATCGAACTGTTGCAAGGATTTATCGAGCTTGAGACGCGGCGAAATGAATATCCGCCGTATCGAAGCAAGTCTGCATACGCAATGGCAGCAAAAGACCTGCTTGAGAAAAATGGGTGCAGGATTACGAACTTTCGCTTTATCGAATCGGCTATGGGTGATGGCATCGAGTATTCATTTTCTGCGACGCACGGCAACGCTATTCGATTCCTTAGGGTCGCTTCAGTGGGGTTGGGTCGGTTTGAGATCGTACAAATGCAAATACGTAATCCTGATCATGGCAACATAATGGACCTGACCGTCCAAATGCGTCTGTCAATATCGACCAGTGAATCGCTGAAGGTATGCGATCGCGCGAACGACCTCGGGGAATATGAAGGTTTGAATAGCATTGCAAAGAATTACTCCGCATATGCGGGCGGTTCCGTGCGCAAGCAGCCCGTTCTCGCTGCTCCGGCCGTTCTCAAAAACGAGGGTGCCGCAAAAGAATTGTCGCTTGAATACGTCGGAACGATAGCGGGGGTTGATGGGAATCGATATATATTCGCGAAGGACTTGAACGGACTTTTAGTGCGATTCCTTCTTGATGGCTCAGGAGATATGGCATGTAAGCGCTTGGCGGAAGGGCGATACGCCGCGAACATGAACGGGAAGGCATGCGATATACGGATGGGCGATTGATGTCACGCATTGTTTTCGCCCGTGCCTTCGCGCTTTTGTTCGTCGCCTCGCAGTTTTTTATTTCCTGCAAGACGGTGCAGGTAAAGGAAACGCACGACGCGGGCGGGCTTATGTACGGGATGATATACGATTACAACAACGTAACAGTCAAGGATGTGGAGCTCTGCGTTAACGGGAAGCGAGTCGGTTCGTCGGATATCCAAGGACGTTTCGTGCTGAAGGCTAAAAAGGCGGGCTTTCATGACATTGAGCTTCGTAAATCAGGCTATGAAACGATTCAGCAGAGTTTCCGTTTCGATTCGATGAACGTCCTCTATTTCCGGATGATCAACGCGTCTCAACTCATCGTCCTCGCCGAAGAAGCGCTCGACGCTGGTTCGCATGATAAGGCCCTGCAATATCTTGCGCGAGCGATAGCCCTTGATCCGCTGCGGCCGGACGCACTGTTCCTGAGTGCCGTGGTCTGCCACGGGATGGGCGATTACTCGGGAGCTTCGCGGTCGATCCGCGAGTTAAGGAGGAGCGGATATCAGGACGGCGCGATGGAGATGCTAACGGAGAGGTTGCGGCAGGAGGGCGTTGTTGATGAAGACTGACGATGGGACGAAACGATGGGGTATGGCATTGCAGATTCTTCCATTTCTCATCACGACGATTGCCGTCATTTTGTGCTTTGTGTATATCCGCGAGTTCCGGAAGGAAAACGCAAGACGATTCGACGAGACCTTTTTACGCCTTGAGGCGATGCAAAGCTTTGCGGTTGAGCGGAACTGGGCGTTGCTTCAAAGGATCGAAAAAATCGACGCGCGGATCGGCAGAATCGATTTAGTCTACGGAAACCTCCTTGCCGAACAGCGAAAGAAGACGATCGATAGGGTGTATCGCGAGGAAGATCTGGATGGCCGGATGAAGTCCGGTTTGAAACTCATGACAGAAGAACAATACGTGCAGGCGAGAGATACGTTTTTACAGGTTGCCTACCAAGAGCCTGATAACATGAGCGCGCGGTTTTACGCCGCGTATTCACTATTTTGCGAAAATCGGCTTGATCGGAGTCGGTATGGATCGATCTTGAAGGAAATCGCGATCATACGGGCGAATGGTTTCGATCGGCCCGAAGTCACGGAGATGGAAGCGTTTATCAGTGCAGAGCGGAACGCTTTGCGTGAAGACACGGAGGCGGTTCAGTGAAAAAAGGCGTGACTGTTTTCTTGATGCTATTAACCCGCCTCGCGATTTTCTCGACCGAGGTCGCCGTCGCGCCAATATTGGCAATCGACAGGGTTGGCGACAAGAAGGCGGTCTCGGTTCACATTCAGCATGATTTGGTTGCCGAGATAGAACGATATAACCTTGGATCGGCTCTCAAGGTCGTCGCTATTCACGGTAGCAAAATAAACCCGCCGCAATCAGTAAAGGACGCGACGGCTGTCGCGCATAACGAAAAAGCGGAGTATCTGCTGTATGGGTTCGTTACGCAGGACGAATATACGATACAAACGACACTGAACCTCTTTGACGCGAACGCCGGGGCGAATGTAGTTGCTTTCTATGGCAGCGATGACATCCAGCATTATGACCGGATTATGCGGGACCTTGCGGCAAAGATCCTTTCATATTTCGACGAGTCTCTTCATACATTCGATTTTCTGGATACGGAGCCTGAGCAAATGAGCCGCCTTTCGATTCCGTTGGCGATCGGGTATTGGACACCAATTACGTCGAAGTGGGCCAAGCTGGTTATCGGAACGGGATCGGTGAGCACGGGTTTGTTGTTTATACCAAATGATTGTCTTTGTATTTCGGACGGAAATATATACTACGCCTCGGTCGCGCTGGACATTACATATCGATACGGGATCGCGAATCCCGACATACAAACCGGGTCGCTCAATAGTTTCAGCTTTGGTTTTCCGATACTGCTACATCGGAGATTCAACAATAAACAGGGGATGTTCGCTGGGCTTGGCCCGATCTACTCTCTCGAGATATTTCGGCACCAGGAAAAATACAGCGAACCTGTGACGCACATCAATAACGATTTCGGCATGGTGATTTCCATTGGATATCAATACGACATGGACAACGGATTACGCCTGCTTTTCGACAGTCGAATTGACGTGCGTTTTTATAATGAGGCGATGATCAGTTGGTCACCGAGGATCGGGATTGATTACGCTTTCATGAAGGAAAAGGTACCAAAAAAATGGAAAAGGGATTTAAGGCTGGACTGATGGCAGTCGTCGCGTTGGCGTTCGTTTCATGTTCTTCCGGCATGTATGACAGTCTTTCGCGCACGACAGACGACCCTGTTACCGAGAAGCCGACGGTTACCTCCTTCGAGGTCGAAAGCGCAATCCTCGTCACTTGGGAAAAGGATGAGGCGGCCGATGAATATATCCTTGAGCGTTCCGATGACTTGCGGACGCCGGTTTATCAGCGACTATATGCGGGCACGGAATTGGTGTATACGGACACCTCTCTTGAGGAGGAAGGACGATACCTGTATCGCATCATGAAACGACGCGGAGAAAAGACTTTCTCCGCGTCTGAGCCAGTGCTCGGGGTTTGCTCATCGGTATGCAAGGATGTCGACGAACCGAATGGCATGAGGCAAAACGCCATAGAAATCATAAATGACCATAATGCAAACATGTACTTCTATAAATCGAATTCAGGTCTTCGCGTGTCCGACGACGATTGGTATTGCGTGACCATACTTCCGCGTATGAAGGCCCTGATCAAGGTGACCGACCTGAACGCTCCATACGGAATCGACGCGACGCATTTCAAGGTCTACAAGTCTGCGTTACTCGATGACGATGTCGTGACGGGTGGGTTTATCGAGATCGAAAACAGGAAGTACGTGACGGACACCTATTATTTCAAGTTGTTCCCGAACGAAGAGATTTACCTTCGAGACGGGGAGGGACTGGAGATCGTCGCGGGTGGCGCCATTGTGCCGTATACGGTTGCGCTCTACGGAATGGTTACGATTTCGGGAGCATAAGGAGGATGTCGATGAGAGAGATGATGAACGAACGCTCGCGTTATTTGTTTTTAGGGAACGTATTTTTCGCCATCTTCCTTTTTTCCGGATGCTCCCCTTCGACGCCGGACTATGCAGGCGATGACGCGCTCCCGGTTATCTCTGGCGATATCGCGCTCGAAAAGGATCTTTTTGTCGAGGCCGTTGATGGCGAAACGGGGGAGACGGTTACGTCATTTCGGATGAACGACGCTAAATACTGGTCGGAGAACGGCTATACCCTCTGGACAATTTGGGATAGTGACCCTGGGGCGACCGAGTTCTCGCGGCGCTCCGTGCGGCTCAGCAAGAGCGATGGAGATCAAAGTGCCGGTTACGGGATCGTTATCTGCCAGCGCGACGTCGACGGAATCGGAAAATGCATGTTGACGGTGCTGATCAATACCGAGGGATATTACGCGATCGGGAAGGCCGTTAACGCAAAATACGAAGCGATCCATTCCTGGGAGCGAAGTGCGCTTCTGAAAACGGGCTATGGCGCGGGCAATACGATTGAGGTTACGTACGATAAATCCTCAAAGGAGTTTGCCCTTTTCTTCAATGGCGGCTTCGTCAGGTATTTTCGTGATGACGACGATCCGGTGCTCACTGGTGGAAATAATGGCTATATCGTCGTCGTTTCGCCGCAGGATGATTTCCCGGACGAATATATCGATCTCAAGTTTTTTGAAACCCGATAAAGGAAAACGTGTATGGATAAGAAACGTTTTTTTGCATACATAATCGCCCTTGAGTACCTATGTACCATCAATTCTTTGCGCGTTCAGGCAGAGGAATTTCGCCCTATTCGCGTCGCGGCTCCTATCCGCGGTATTGCGCGATCCGATTCTGCGCAAACGGTTTCGACGACAGTCCTCGCGTCGGAGGGCGGTACCGTGACCCTTGACGATACCGAGATAACGATCCCCCCAGGAGCCCTTGAGCGGGACACGGAGATTGCGATCACGCGCCTTCCCGCGGTCTCCGGGACAGGCGATGACTTAACGAATGTTACGACCAACGGCGGCGGTTGGAGGTTTGAGCCAGCGGGTACGAAATTCAAAAAACGTGTAACGATAAAGATGGGGTATGATCCGCGGCTGGCAGATAACGCTGCTGCGCTGGAAGGCCTCTACACATATTTCTTTGACAGGGATTCCGGGAAGTGGGAACGGCTTGAGCGTGTTGGTTTCGAAAAGGACGTCTCGCGGATAATCAGCTATGCCACGCACTTTACCGATATGATCAACGCGACTATATCGATGCCGGAAGGGCCGAACCCCGTGGAATTCAACGTAAGTTCGATAAAGAATCTCGCGGCGGCCGATCCATCGAGCGGCGTCGCGAAGCTTGAAGGGCTCGAGGCCAGTCCAAACGGAAATTCGAGCTTTTCTTTCTCGCTCGATATTCCCTCGGGGCGCGTTGGCATGCAACCTTCAGTCTCTCTTGCCTATTCGAGCGATGGCGGTTCTGGAATTTGCGGTAAGGGTTTCGAACTCGTCACCGGGAGCGCGATCGCGATTGATACGAGATGGGGCTTGCCGACCTACGATATGGGACGCGATACCTATCTGCTTGACGGCGTCCTCCTTTCTGTTGAGGATGCGCGCGCGGATTGTATTTTGTATGCCCCCGAGCGGCAGGTTTCCTTCGAACGAATCATGCACAAAAAAAATGACGACCGGGACTTCTGGACGGTTACCGACAAGCGCGGCCGCGTGCGGCTCTATGGCGACGGGGAGGGTACCTGGGCCGGAAGGGGTAAGGCCTCGAAGTATATCTGGTATCTAGAGAGGGAGAGTGACGTCTGGGGTAACACGATCACGTATTCGTATGCCACGGATTCGGGGTACGTGTATCTAGACGAGATACGGTACACGGGACACGATGATGTTCTCGGACTCTATTCCGTGAAATTCACGTATGAAGACGGTCGTCCCGACGTACGCATCGACGCCCGCGGGAAATTCATCAGCGCGATGAAAAAGCGGCTTTCCGCCATTTGTGTTCGCTACGATGAACAGGAAATCAGAACCTACAAGCTTGGATACAAAACAGACGAGTACCTTGCGGCCTTTGGCATGAGCCTTCTCGGAAGGTTTTCGCAGACCGTGGGCGACACCGAGATGTACGCGTATTCCTTCGACTACGAGGGGCCGACCGCTAACGACGCGAACGAGTACGTCTTCTTTGGCCCGCAGGAAGAGTGGAGCTTGGCGCACGGTATACAGGTGCAGGAAGGCGTCAATTCGGGTACAAATGGTTCGATAGGTGCAGGGGCCGGCATCGGACGACAATCTGTTGACGTGCGGGGTTCGTACACTTCCTTTTTTTCATCGGGCGAAGGGGAATCCAGAACAAAGGAAACGTTGATCGATATCAACGGCGATGGACTTCCCGACAGCGTGCGGAAGGGTAAAGACTGTCTCGTTATTTCCGAGAATAATGGTCGATCCGGATTTGGTCCTGAATACGAAACCAGGGGTACAATAAACCTTTCCGGACTCGATCGCGAGGAGAGCGGAAGTTCGAGCCGCGGGTTCAGCGCGTATGGCGGAGTTGGCTTGAAGGCAAAGATACCGTTTGGTGCGGGCTATAGCTACGCGAAAACTTCGCAAGATGGATGGTCCGAGCAACATACCGGCTTTGCCGACATAAACGGAGACGGTTTCGTCGATCTTGTGGAAACGGGCAAGGATCATTACCTGAAGAACACCGGCGGCGAGTTCGCACCCGAGTCGATAATCGGCGATGCCATCCCTGACAACTCAGCGCAACTTGAAGAGAAAACAATAGCGGAATATGACGACGCCTTTACGCGTCAGTCGCCCTTACTTGCCTGGCGTGCACCATACGCGGGAGCCCTGTCGGTTCATGAGGACATTACACCCGTCTCCGGGGAAAACCTCAGTGAAGACGGTATCGTTGCACGGACATACATTGGCGCCGATTCATTCCAGGCATCCTTCGCACCGGGCGATTCAGACTCCAAGACGGTCGACCTTTCTTCCCGTTCCGTCAATCGTGATCAGCATCTCTACCTTCTTGCGGATCCCGGGCGCGACGCGCGAAACGATTCACTTAAATGGAACGTTACGATAACGTATAGCGCCTTTTGCCCCTATGCAGATATGGACCGAAAGATCCGATATATGCCCGTGAGCGCGTATCACGAATTACCCGATGCCGGGCTTCGGGGAATATATGATTATACGCGGGAAACGAATCAATATACGATCAAGGAAAAATGGGAACAACTCGGATCTGATGTTGATGAAGCTCGTGCAGCGCTGCTACGAACAGGGAATTTCCTTCCGGGGGTAATGGATAAGGACGATTTCACGATGCTCATCGATACAGCTGAAAAAGAGTATGCCGGTACAGAGCGAACGCGCATGATACTTAGCCTTTTCAGTCTTTATGAATATGACGGAGCAAATCAGCTGTATCGTATGAGCGGGAAGAATTTGATTGGCACAACCTGTCTAAGTGACGTTTTACAGCTTGTAAGAAGCTACCCAAATCCCTCGCAGTTGGTTGATTTCAGTTTTAACGGCGAGGTCGTTACGCCGCGTCAGGTCGAAGAATCGATTTTCGTCGAGAAAGCGATTGCGTCCATTGTTTACCCGAGATCACTCGACAACCCGGGAATATACGACGCCAACGGAATATTGGCGGTCGATACGATTGATGGCGTGAAATGGACTTGCGACATTGCCGGAAAGAAGGTGTACCGGTTCGGCGACGACAAGCCTTACGCGGACGCCGCCATAGACACGGATACGGACGATGATGGAAACCTGACCGAGCTGGTCATAGCGATTCCCTTTGCGCAAAATAAAACCGTTCCGTATGCGCAGGTCTATACCTTCACGGGGTATCAGCGGATCGCATCAAAGCTGTATCAAGATGAGATTGCGCATATCCAGGATGAACTGCAAGGCGACGCTTTTGATCCCGCCAACGCGCGCTGGAAAGAACTGTCCGCGGGTGAGTATGGCTACTTGAGGGCTTCCTGTACGCCCGCGCTTCTCGCGCAGTTGCCCACGATTTATGAAAGAACCCCTCCTGATGACGCGGCTCCCGAAGATATCGCGACGCTGCCCGAATCGAGCTTCACCTACGTCTTGAAGGCGCTCGATGATGCGGGTAACGCCGCGCTTGAAAGTGTGCTTTCAAACTATGCAGATGAAAAATTCCGGACGGTTGACTTTCCCTATTACGTCAAGGATGCCGACAGCGCCGCGTATCTTCTGGACACGAAGGTATGGAAAGCTAACATCACCGACGCAGAGATCGCTCAATTGGCTACGGACGGCAAAATCATCTTGTATAACGGGTATCGCGATTTACTGGAGAAGTGTGCGCGCTTTCATCTCGAAAGCTGGAATGCGTGCGCGCGCATGATCCGCTATTACTCAGACGGCGTTTACTCCGTTGCGACAAAAGACAGTATTACCCTACTTGAGCTTTCATCAGAAGGTTTTTTCTATAAAGAAGAACCGATTACGACCGTGTATAACAACCGCGATCAATACTCGACCGACAATCTTGTGGTCAGTCCGGAAACGGTTGACGTGTTGCCTGAGGAACTGGGTGACGAAGAATCTGACGATGGAGAAGGCGAGACATACTCTGTACCTTGCAAGGAAATTCTTTATGGCGGCACGGGCTTCTGGTATTATGGCATCTGGCTTGGCAATCAGGAAAAGGACGGTATGTCCTTTAGTGAGTCGAGGTTATATAGCATGCGCGACGTGTCCGTGGATGAGCTGGACGAGAATGCCGATGCGGCGCAACAAAAGGTTATTGACGCCGAGAATAGCGACGTAGGCTCGTATGGTAAACCGGTACACTTTGCGAATATTCGTCTAAACGTGATTAAGCAGAACGACGAAGAAAACAATTCGCTTGAGGAAAACGTCGACGATTTTCTCCTGGAGGAAGCGGAAACCGGTCAGGATATGCAGCGCGATTGCCTTATTGGTCCGATCTCCGTTCAGGTAAAAAATAAAATGATCGAGAGTAATTCAGGAAGCTATTCCGTAGAAAAGGTTGATTACTCATACTGTCCTTATTTCTTTGAGGATATATTCCATCCGAGCAGGCATGGCGGGAATGGGTTCTATGAAATCAAGGGCATCTGCGAGGAGAAGGCCGCATCGCAATCGGGATCGGCGATGAAGATGCTCAAGATCCGCGCTTCCTCCAGCGATGGTTCTGACCGCAATCATACGGTCAGCCTCTCGCTCGACTTCCAGAAATCGTCAGGCGGTGTGGGTAACCTTTCGGAAAAATCCGGGCCCAGTGCTGCCGGTAAGGCCTCCAAAGGAACGAATACGAGCAAATCTCGGGTTCTGCAAAACCTCATCGATATCAACGGCGACGGAATCGCCGATATCGTGCAGGGTTCTTCCTCGACGATTTCGGTGCTTCCCGGAAGCCGAGCGGGATTTACTAACAGATATTCCATGAGTGGCGGAGGGTGGCTTTCCCGAAACGTGGTATCGAGCGACGTTTACGGCGCTGCAATCGGCGCGTCCGGATGCGCGAACGTCAAGTTCAAGCCGAACGGATCTCTTTTAAGCGTCAACGCAATCGGCGACGGAGGTGGCGGGATATCCTGGGCTGAAGGTGACACCGAACAAGTCGCGGGACTGGTCGACATCAACGGTGACGGACTTCTCGATTATGTGTCATGCGGAGCATCGGTGAATTCAACGGCGCTCAACACGGGAGATTCCTTTATCCCGTGTGACCCGAAGGACGCGCAATATGGAAAGTTCGACCTGAACATCGGCGACGTGGCGAGCGGCGGGACGAGCATTTCCCTTGCGACGCAGAAGGGCAAGCAAAAGTCGTTGGGTGCCGATTCGACCTCAACTAAAACTTCGATTGGCATTGCCGGTGGCGTCGGCTATTACGTCACGAAGACGGAAACGACCTCGACGCTCATCGACATGAATGGCGATGGACTTCCCGATCGCGTCAGCAAAGAGGCAGGTAGCTCTCTCTTTTCGGTATACCTAAATCACGGAAATTGCTTTAGCGAAACCGCGATATCGGTCAAGGCTGTCGCATGGTCGTTACCATCGGACTCCAAGGATAATTTGACGAATTACGCCGACGGAGTGTTATATTGCGGCAGCATCAATGGATTGCCGGTAATCGGACGGGCGGTTCAGGGCGCGAGTTTCGTGAGCGAGGGGGATTTCTACAATCCCTTTGGCGCAAATCTTGCCCGAGTGACCAACGCGCTTGAAATGAACACTACGGCGAATGTTTCGGCGAACGGCAGTCTCAACGGTACCGGCGGCGTCTCAATTCCGATACCCGCGACTCCCCTGGTCGTAAATCTTTCGCTTTCCGTCGGAGGCGGCATCAACTCCGGATCATCGCTGAACGGCGTATCGGTAAAGGTGATGGACATCAATGGTGATGGGCTTGCCGACCGCGTTCTGCGAATCCCCGGTACGGATCGGCTGTGTGTGCAACCGAACATAACCGGGAGGATCGGACTTTTGACACGCATTTCACTTCCGCAGGGCGGCTCGTGCGATCTTGAGTATACACATACCGGCAAGATGGATAATGCCCTATGCGCGGGCAACACGCCGCAGATGCCGCAGGGAAAGAACGCGTTAATCGCGATCACGATGCGCGATTCGGGAGGAGAGAACGGGATTCCCGGCGTTACTGGAAGCGTACACGCATATCGAACCGAGTTCGAATACGCGAATGGTTGCTACGATCGCGAACACAAGGAATTCCTTGGCTATGAAAGTGTCACGGAGAAATTCGCCGACGGATCGTATCGAACAACCAGGTATGAAAATGGATATTCGGATTCGGCAAACGCTGGACGTCTTTATTACTGCAAGGGGCTCCCCGTTCGCGTCAGCCTTTATGCGTCGGACGATACCTTGCTTCGCGAGCGTGAGTATACACTTTGCGCCGCGCCGTTCGCGCGCGTTAAACGCGAAACCAATACCGTTTGCGAGACCGGCGGGATCATAACAACATCTGTTCTCTATGATTCATTCGACGGTTACGGGAATCTAACCAAGATGATCGATTACGGTGCTTCGGGCGACGGGGACGACGTAGTGATCAACATCGATTATGGGTTTAACGATGATGGTCTGTATCTCCACGCACATCCTACACGGGTAACGGTTACCGGCTCATCGGGCGATCGATTGCTCCGAAGTCGATCCTCGCGCTATACCGATAAAGGCGCGCTTGAATCCTTCACGCAGGAATATGCCAGCGGGCGGTACGAAACCCGCACCTTGTCCTGGGATGCCGTCTACGGAAATTTGACAGGAATTACCGATCAGAAAGGATCATCGGTTGGGTATACGTATGATCCTGAGCTGAATCAATTCGTCGAAACCATTAGTCGTAGTGGTCCTAGCACTGACCGCTACGTTTCCTCGATTCATTGGAATCTTCTATTTGGAAAGAAAGAGCTTGAGACGGACGAAAACAGTAATGCGATGGAATATCGATACGATGCGTTCGGCCGACTTGAGAAAGTCATAAGTCCGAAGGATAGCGCAGACGGAACGCCTTCGATCCGGTATACATACAACATTGCGCCTGGCGAGGTTTGGAGCGCGATTACCTGGAATAAAATCCTCTTTGACCCAGACAATGATGATACGATGAGAACGATCGTCGCGGTCGACGGACTTGGCCGCGTCCTCTTGACGGCAAAGCAGGGAGAGACGCGAAACAGTCGGGACGAGGCGACGTATGGGTGGAATGTCTCCGGTCTTGTGGTCTATGACGATAAGGCGCGCGCGATCAAGGAAGGTCAGAATTTCTTCATTGAAGGTTCCGTCGACGACCTCCTTGCGATAAAAGCATACGATCTTGTTCGCGAAACAGATTTTGAGTATGACCCGCAGGATCGGCGGGTTCGCGTTACGCTCCCGGACGGCGCGGAGAAAACGACGGACTACCGCATTGCGTCAGACGTCATACGAGTCTCCGTGACCGACTTTCATAAAACGGACATGAACAACGATGTTCCGACCTTGAATTATACCGTCCGAGAACTTGATGCTCGCGGAAATATTTGTGGCATTACACGTCTTCATGGAACGATGCCTCTTTCGCGCATGTCATACGGATACGACCCGCTCGGGCAGATGTTATATGCGGTCGAGCATAATGTCGCGGATGCGTCAAAAGACCTGACGGTTCTGAAGATCGAATACGACTTGCTTGGCCGCAAGGTCGCGATTGACAGTGTTGACGCCGGGCGAAAGGAATATGAGTATGACGACTGCGGGAACCTCGTGCGCGAGACGGACAACGTGCTTCGCGGTCGGGGAGCGGCGATCAAGTATAGGTATGATGGTCTGAATCGAATCACTCTTATCGACTATCCGCAAAGCGTCGATACCGCTTATGCCTACGGCGGCGCGGACGCTTCAGAAAACGTGCGAGGTCGATTGACTCGAATCGATGATGAGACCGGATGTACGGAATTCGAATATGGAACATTAGGCGAGATCACCGAGGAATCACGCACGATCGAGCGCATGACGCCCGATGCCCCTGCCGAGACAGAAACCATGCGATACGTTGGCGATTACCTAGGGCGGATGCAGGAAATATCCTTTCCGGATGGCGAGGTGGTATCCTATGCCTATGATTCAGGCGGTCAGGTAAAATCGGTTTCCGGCGTTCGGGTAGGCCGAACATTCGACTACGTTAACGATATCGCGTACGATGAATACGGCAGGCGTAAATATATCGAGTATGGTAATAAGGTGCGGACCAAGTATACCTACGACGATAACCGGCATTGGCTCTCTACGGTCAAGACTTCGTATTCTGAAGGAGCGATTCACGCGGATTATCAGGCTATCGAGTATTCTTTCGATGTCGTCGGAAATGTTACGGGATACGCTAATTCCTCAAACGCATACGAGACTTCGCAGTCGTTCTCGTACGACAACCTGCATCAACTGATTCGCGCACGGGGCGAGAGCGCGTATTTTCCCGGCGGGAAAGGCTCTTATTCAGTTATGGCGCGATATACGCAAGACTTTCGGTTCGACGAAACGGGCAATATGGAATGCAAGACGAGTAATGCGTCCGTGGTCCCGAACCAGGAGATAGGCGCCGACCTCAATTACAACCTCGAGTATGCGTACTATAAGGGATATGCCCATCGGCTCGAAAGCGCGGGATCGATGTTCTATCAGTATGATGGAAACGGGAACCTTCTGGTTGAGCGATTTGGAGGGCACTCACCGGTAACCGGTATGGACGCGGACGTTTATAATGACGGTTTCTTCTATTATACCGACTATGGTTTTGGTCTTGCGACAGAGAAGGATAAAGACAAGCACGCGGTGTATCAGCGCAATTTTACCTGGAACGAGCGTAATCAGCTGATGGTCAGCGACGACGGAAAAAAGATTTTGCACTATCGCTACGGCGCCGACGGTCAACGGGCTCTTAAATACTCGACCGATGCCGAGACGATGTATTTTAACCCGATGTGGATGGTTCGGACATCAAAATACGGGTTGCGTCAAAGCAAGCATATCTACGTCGGCGAGTCGCGCGTCGTTACCAAGTGCAATTTCGAGAGCGAGAACGACGATGGAGGATCGGGAAATCCCGGTTACGAGATCGATAATACCTTCTGGTATCACAGTGACCACCTTGGAAGCGCGCAGCTCGTTACCGATCCTTCCGGCAAGGTTCACGAGTGGCTGGAATATACGCCCTACGGCGAGCTATGGATCGAGAATACCGGTGAGAACGTCGACAAGCTTCCCTTCCGGTTTACCGGAAAGGAATTTGACGTGGAGACGGGCCTGTATTACTATGGAGCCAGATACCTTGATCCGAAATACTGTCGATGGCTGTCGACCGATCCCGCCCTGGCGGAGTATATTCCGGCCTCCCCCAGTGGCGACGAATCACGGAGGAAAAACGAAAACCTTCCCGGAATGGGTGGCGTCTTCAACGCCATAAACTTCGCCCTTTACCACTACGCCGGTAACAACCCGGTGAGATATGTTGATCCCACGGGATGCTATGATATTACTTCATATCTTATTCCGGATACATCAACTAATAGACCAGGAACCACAATTAATTCTGTAAAAGCAATTGTTATTCATTGGACACAGGTTCCAAATCAAACTCCTAAAGATACAATAGATTATTGGGCTACTGGAGTCACAGCTGGAAGTGCTCATTATGTAATAGGAACTGATGGAAGCGTATATCAATCCATCCCTAATACTGAACGAGCACGGCATGGTGGAATAGCAACAGGCGTTTATAAAGATAAAGCAACTTCTCTTTTTGGTGAAGGTATTAATCCAAATGCATATTCAATTGGAATAGAATTGGAACCTATCAATTCAGCGGGTGAATTTGCTGAGAGTACAAGAAAGTCGGCTGTAGATTTAACAGCGGATTTATGTAAAGAACTCGGCTTGGATCCTGATACTCAATTAGTGAGACATTATGATCTGTTAAACAAAAATTGTCCAAAATATTACGTAGATAATGAGGATGAATGGAAATCCTTTATAAATGACGTAAAAGCTGCTATGGAGGAATAAAATGAAGATGAAGGTTTTGTTGATTACTTTGCTTATTTTTACAATGAAAACATATGCGGATGATAAAGAAATTCAATTGGTCAGAGATAAAGCCGATGCTGTTATTTGCATTCTGGAAAATCAAAATTATTCACAACTTTTGAAATTTCTTGATAAATCTATAGGAGTTTATGTTTCGGATAGTATAAATATACCATTCAACGAATACAATCATTTTACATATGAGCAGATAAAGAATATTATTACCGATGAAACAATTTATTCATTAAAAATAAATGACGATCCAAGTGAACCATGGAAAACAAGTATATTGCATTATTTTGAAAGTAGATTTACTATTAATCATTCGTTATTATCAAAATCATCATTTAATAAATATATCTCCGAAATAGATTGGTATATGGGGAATGAAACTATTCTAAACGAAGTAAAAAATAGTCTTTTTATTGAGTACTATTATGTACCATCAGGGAAATACGGTGATATTGACTGGATAAGTATCTTTGTAATCTTTAAAAAGATTGATAATAATTATATTTTAGTTGGAATATCTAGAAATTATATGGGCGCATGATTGATAAACCCAGAAATATAGACCCTAAATAATAGAATAATCATTGGGCT
>Ga0209373_10002718_pt1 | contig 17184 bp, 12 predicted proteins | sample Higcelweek5metaG_FD_187173 | JGI IMG/M metagenome (GOLD analysis project Ga0209373, IMG submission 187173) | Freshwater pond sediment microbial communities from the University of Edinburgh, under environmental carbon perturbations - High... | ecosystem: Environmental > Aquatic > Freshwater >... | reverse complement strand
TTGTGCTCTTGGCGGTGTTGTGGTCGATAGCGGTAATTTTAATTGGGACAATGGTAAATTTCCAATGTTAACAACTCCGGATGAATCATATCATGGAATTATTTACACAAAACAATTTGGAAATGCAGGTTATATTTCTAAACTCCGTACGCATATTATGAGAGATATGGGAGCAATGCCTAGCCCACAAAATGCATTTTACCTAAATCTTGGATTAGAAACTTTGTTTCTCCGGATGGAACGACACTGTAGCAATGCGATGCTAGTCGCTAAAATGTTGGAGAAAGAAAAAAACAAGGTGGATGGTAAAATTTCATGGGTTAATTATCCAGGGCTTGAGAGCGATCCTCAAAACAAGTTATGCACAAAATATATGCCAAATGGATCTTGTGGTGTTATTGCTTTTGGCATCAAAGGCGGTCGTGAAAGTGCTTGTAAATTCATGGAATCGTTAAAATTGGCAGCAATGGTTGTTCATGTTGCAGATGCACGGACTTGCGTACTTCATCCGGCGAGTACAACTCATCGTCAATTATCTGATTCTGAACTAATAGAAGCCGGGGTAAGTGCTGATTTAATAAGAATGTCTGTAGGCATTGAATATATTGATGACATAATTGATGATATTAAGCAAGCTTTAGAAAAAGTATAATATACTTTGATTTTGTAAGAGGACTGTCCCTTATAAAATATTGAAAAACTAAAATGTTGTAATTCTTTCTAAAATAAAGAAAGAGTTGCAACATTTAATATAGAAACTGTTTATATTACTTTCAAAAAATGTAAAATTATAGATGGAAAATATATAAAGATATAAATAACAATACAAAATAAGTGATTATTTTATTTTAGCGGAAATAAAAAAACATTTACTTAACCCTGTTATACGAGAAAATTGTGAAGTGTTTGTATTGATTAAATTCTTTACAGATATATAAATTTCAGATAGAAAAGAACGCGAAAATCTTTGAATTTCGTGAATAAAATTAATTTTTGCAACTTTTTTAATTATATCACTAACTCGATTATCAGACGGACTTGGAAAGTTATCGAATTCAATAGTTGTTGATGTTTCTTGAGGTTCTTCACGACTTATAAGTAGAAATTTATGTAAATTTATAATAGAAAATAAATATTTAGTTTCTATTAAATTAGAAACTTTTTTTCTGTTGGTGTATTCGCAAAAACTTGACCATTTATAAGCACTAACATGATGAACAATACCTGCTTTACAAGGATTCCAATGAATATATCGTATTTCCATTATAAAATGCATATCACTTTCTATCGCAACACTGTCAAACCTTTTTTCGAAAACAGATCCACTACGTTCATATTTTCTGTTGAAATAACTTGCATAACTAGTTCCGATTTTATGCATTATTTTTGAAATTGATACATTTTCTTCTTTTATAAGTAAATGAACATGATTTGACATAATACAATAGGCATAAATTTTAAATCCAATTTTTGCCGTATAATAAACCAAAATATCTAAAAATTTTTGTTTGTCTTCATCATTTTCAAAAACATTAAATCTATTAACACCTCTCCAACCAACATGATAAATATTGTTTTTGGAAATTAATTTATCTTTTCTAGCTAATCGTCCCATAAAATGTTTCTCCTTGTATTTATATAGAAATATGTCAAATAAAAACATGATTTTTATAAAATTATAAATACAAAAAGTAATCATTACAATTATTTCCTTAAAAAACTTTATTAATTTAAAATAGTAAGTAATAAACCAGGGACTGTCCCTTTAAAATGATAAACAAGGACTGTCCCCTAAAATATAAAAATCTTTAATGAAATTGAGATAGAATTCAATCCAAAAATGTTATAAAATATAAAACTTTTCTAGTATTAATGATAAATAATTTGTCATTTTTTCGATAGATGAAATTTCAGCTTTTTCACTGATAGTGTGCGGACTTATAACGTTAGAGCCTAATGATACAATATCAGCATTTTTTATATCTTTTGCGAATGTACCACATTCTAATCCAGCATGTATTCCGGTTATATTTGCATTCCTTTCGAAAACAATAGAATAAATATCAGATAAAAAAGGAATTAACTTAGTTCTTTTATTAAAAGGCCATCCGTATTGTATAAATCCTAATTCAAAATTCCCATCTAAAAAAGAAGTTGATAACTCAGCATTTTTTAACAAAATATCTAAGGCATTATTATTTGCGCTTCTGTAACTTACCCAAATTGTTACACAATCTTTTTTTGTTATAATTCTTCCTATATTACAAGAAGATTCAACTAAATGGATTATAGTATCGTCCTTTTTTATAACTCCGTTGGGAGTTTTTATTATGAAATCAATTAAACAGTCAACAAAATTTTCTTTAAAATAAGAAATTTGCGAATCGTTAATATATGAAGAAATATCATTAATATTATAATGAAGATTAGGTTCAAAATCATAAGAATTTTTTATTAATGTATTAAAAAAGTTTTGAGTTAGAATACAAAATTCATTAAAATATTCAGGTTTTATTGCAATAACACAATTTGCATTATTTGGAATAGAATTCATATGAGTGCCACCATTAAAGCTGACTAATCCAATCCAACTTTTATTGTCTTTTGCATGTTTTTTTATAAGGGTAATATATTGAGTCATTACGACTATACTATTTAATCTTGGTAAATTTATTTCAATACCGGAATGTCCACCTAATAAACCTTCTAAGGATATTTCAATTAATTTAAAGGCCTGTCCCTCGATAAAGGCCTGTCCCTCGTTTTTATAAAAAAAAGAACTTCTTGTGTCGGCTATTCCGGCTGAACTTGTTATGAGTGAGCTTTCTTCTTCGTTATCAAGATTAATCATATAGTGGCCCTTTAGAAGATTTTTGTCAAAACCTTCAGCTCCGGACATGTTTGTTTCTTCGCATGCTGTAAATATGCATTCAAGATCAGGGTGTTCAATTGTTTTATTTTCTAATATTGCTAAAATTAAAGCTACACCAATACCATCGTCAGCACCTAAGGAGGTTTCGTTCGCGTGAATCCAACCATTCGAATCAAATATAATTTCTATAGGGTCTTTCGAAAAATCATGATTAGATTTATCGGATTTAACACAAACCATGTCAGTGTGTGCTTGTAAAATTAACGCTTCTTTATATTTATTTTTTTGTGATGCATTTTTCTTTATTAAAACATTAAAAGCTTCATCTGCGTAAAATTCTAATTCGTTTTTTAGTGCAAATTCACGTAAGTATTGTACAACAGGGGCCATGTTTTCTGGCATTCTAGGTGTACGACTGAAATCAATAAATAATTCCAAGACTCTTTTATAATCCAACATATTTTCTCCTTGTTAAGACGTTTTAAAGTTTCTATGGAAATTATAACACGGTAAAATTTTTTTAACAACGGCAATTGGCGTTCTTAATAACAAAATTATAACGAAACAAATATCATCCATATATCTTTTTTTGGGAAATAATATTGGAAATAATATTGCGAAAGCTTCGAATGTGTGGTAACATTAATTTTCGAGGAATGTTTGGATTATATTAAAGAACCTAACATTGCTATATTTGAAAGGTTAGGATATAAACATGAAAAGTCTTTTAAATTTGAGCGACCTTGAAATAGGTGAGATACTGAGCATACTTGATGAGGCGGAACGTTTTAAAGCGGGCGCTAAATGTGCATTAGCACAGGGTAAGCTTGTAGCTAACCTTTTTTTTGAGCCATCAACAAGAACACAATATAGTTTTGTAACAGCAGAAATGCGACTCGGTTGTCAGACTTTGAATTTTAACCCCGAGGGATCATCGATGAAAAAAGGTGAGACATTTTACGATACTGTCAAAACGTTTGAGAGTATGGGGATATCTGCAATTGTCATAAGACATAAGGAAAATGAATATTATAAACAATTAGAAAAGTTGAATGTCCCAATCTTAAATGCCGGTGACGGTACGGGAAATCATCCTACACAAAGCTTATTAGATTTGATGACGATTCGCCAAGAATTTGGAAAATTTGAAGGACTCAAAATTGCTATAATTGGTGATATTCAACATAGTCGAGTAGCACATACTAATTTTGAAGTTTGCAAAAGATTTGGAATGGAAGTATACACTTCAGGTCCTAAAGAATACAGCGAAGATACAGTACCTCATATTTCTATGGATAAAGCTGTTAAAGAAATGGACGTTATAATGCTTCTTCGTGTTCAACATGAGCGTCTTGAATCTGAGATGAAGATGACTGAAGATGAATATAATGCATTATATGGAATGAATATTGAACGACTTCAATGTATGAAAAAAAATGCAATAATTATGCATCCGGCTCCTTTTAACAGAGGTTATGAATTGACGGATGATATTGTTGAATGTCCACAAAGCCGTATTTTCAAACAAATGGAGAATGGCGTGTATGTAAGAATGGCTGTTGTCAAGAGAGCATTAGACTGCTAGAAAATAATAAATACAAGAAAAATTATTATGTTTGAGCAATTGGATTTTAATTTAATGAATTTTGGAGGTTTTCATGAATCAGTTATTACAAAACGGAAATGTTTTTATAAACGGAGTTTTTATAAAAACGAATATTGTTATTTCTGATGGGTTTATCACTGAAATAAACGGTCCTTCTTCATTCCTTGAAATTGATAACACTATTGATTGTTCTGATGTTTTTATTATTCCCGGCTTTGTTGATTTGCATGTGCATTTCAGAGAGCCGGGTTTTTCATATAAGGAAACAATTAAAACAGGATCAATGGCTGCAGCTAGGGGAGGATATACGGAAGTATGTTTAATGCCGAATTTAAATCCGGTTCCTGATTGTATAGAAAACCTTAATAAAGAATTAGAAATCATCAAGAGGGACAGTCCTTTAAAATGTATACCGTATGCCTCAATTTCTAAAGGACGTATGGGTGTGGGTGAACTTGTTAATTTTAACGAATTAAAGAAATATGTTGTTGGGTTTAGCGATGATGGTTGTGGGATACAAGATGAAAAGCTGATGGCTGAAGCTATGATGTTGGCAAAAAAAGAAAATGTTTTAATTGCAGCCCATTGCGAAGATGATACTTTATTGAATAATGGATATATCCACGATGGTCGATATGCTAAAATTAATGGGCACAAAGGCATAAGTTCGAAGAGCGAGTGGGGACAGATAGAACGTGATTTAGAATTAGCCAGTAAAACAGGAAATCGATATCATATATGTCATGTTTCGACAAAAGAAAGTGTAGAACTAATAAGAAATGCAAAAAGAGCAGGCGTTAATGTGACAAGCGAAACAGCCCCACATTATTTGGTGTTATGCGAAGATGATTTACAAGATGAAGGATGTTTTAAAATGAACCCACCGCTTAGGTCTAATTCTGACCGATTAGCTTTAATAGAAGGAATTATTGATGGCACGATTGATGTTATTGCGACAGATCATGCTCCTCACAGTTATGAAGAAAAATCAAAAGGGCTCAAAGGAAGTCTTATGGGAATAGTAGGACTGGAAACTTCTTTTCCAGTGTTATATACAAAACTTGTAAAAAGTGGAATTATTTCCTTTGAAAAATTAATAAAAATTATGTCTTTACGTCCCCGAGAAATTTTACACGACAAGGGACAGGCCTTCAACAAGGGACAGGCCTTAGGTGAGGGACAGGCCTTCAATTTTAATTCCGGGCTTTGTGTGGGCGATTCTGCTGATTTGGCTTTTTTGAAGTTGGATTATGAATATAAAATAGATTCAAATTCATTTTTATCAATGGGGAAGAGTACTCCGTTTAATGGTATGAGTGTTTTTGGCGAAAATATTAGAACAATGGTTAATGGGAGGACAATATGGGAAAAGAATACAACAGAAAAATAATACTTGAAAACGGGAAGGAATTTTACGGATATGCTTTTGGGGCTAATGTTGAAGCTATACATGAAATCGTCTTTAATACTTCAATGGTTGGATATCAGGAAATTATTTCCGATCCTTCATATACAGGGCAAATAGTTGTTATGACTTATCCTATAATAGGTAATTACGGAATAACAGATGAAGATTTTGAAACACGTATACCAACTATGGGAGGGCTGATAGTTAGAGATTATAACGATTTGCCGTCAAATTTTAGATATGTCAAAACTCTTTCTGAAATTTTAGAAGAGAACGACATACCGGGAATATCTGGAGTAGATACTAGAATGATCACCCGAATTATACGTAAAGAGGGAAGCCAAAACGTCATGATAACAGGTATAGACACTGATGTTAATGAGGCGATGGTAAAATTAAAGGCACACAAATATCCTAAAGATGTTGTTTCGCAAGTTAGTTGCAAAAAGAAATGGTATGCTAGAACTTTTAACCATACATATGACGTGGTAGCAATTGATTGTGGAATCAAACATAATATAATAAGAAAACTAAATGAAAAAGGATGTAATGTAACCATTGTACCGTATAATACGAGTGCGGAGGAAATTTTACAGTTAAAACCAACTGGATTATTTATCTCAAACGGCCCAGGAGATCCCGAAAACGTTGTCCAGGTAATAAATCTCGTTAAGGAACTTCGCGGTAAATTGCCAATTTTCGGAATTTGTCTTGGACATCAAATTATTTCCCTAGCATATGGAGCTCATACTTATAAAATGAAATTCGGACACAGAGGCGGTAATCATCCGGTTATAAATTTATCAAACGATAAAATAGAAATAACCAGCCAAAACCATTCCTTCGCAGTTGACGTAAATTCGGTGGAAGGGACAGGCCTTAGAATAACTCACATGAATTTGTTAGACAACACCGCCGAGGGGGTAAAATGTGAAGCCGATAATGTTTTTTCGGTACAATATCATCCAGAAAGTGCTCCGGGACCGAGGGACTCAGAATATTTATTTGATACTTTTATTGATATGATGAAGGGGAGGGCGTGATTTTATGCCAAAGAGAACTGATATAAAAAAAATAATGGTCATCGGATCAGGTCCGATTATTATTGGACAAGCCGCAGAATTTGATTATGCAGGAACACAAGCTTGTCTAGCTTTAAAAGAAGAAGGATATGAAGTGGTTTTGGTAAATTCAAATCCGGCAACAATAATGACTGATACAAACATTGCGGATAAAATATATATGGAACCATTAAATCTTGAATATGTTGCTAAAATAATAAGATTTGAGAGACCTGATGCAATTGTTCCTGGAATTGGGGGACAAACAGGACTTAATTTATGCGTACAGCTTGCGAAAAAAGGAATTTTAGAGGAATGTCGAGTAGAAATATTAGGCACAAAACTTGGAAGTATAGAAAAAGCTGAAGATAGAAAATTGTTTAAGGAATTGTGTGAAGAATTGGGTGAACCTGTTTTACCTTCCGAAATTGCCCAAACAATGGAGGAATCTGTAGCCGCTGCACAACGAATAGGATATCCTGTTGTTTTACGACCGGCATATACATTAGGAGGAACAGGTGGGGGATTCGCTGACAATGAAGAAGAATTAAGAGAAATTACAGCCGATGCTTTAATGTTATCGCCTGTCAATCAGGTTTTAGTTGAAAAAAGCATAAAAGGATATAAAGAAATAGAATATGAAGTAATTCGTGACAAAAATAATACAGCTATTTCAATATGTAATATGGAAAACATCGACCCTGTTGGAATACATACAGGTGATTCAATTGTTGTGTGCCCGAGCCAGACATTAACTAATCGTGAATATCAAATGCTTCGAGATAGCGCACTTAAAATTATAAGAAAACTTGAAATTGAAGGTGGATGTAACGTTCAATTTGCTCTTGACCCACATTCATTCCATTATTTTTTAATTGAAGTTAACCCAAGAGTTTCTCGTTCATCCGCATTGGCTTCCAAAGCGAGCGGATATCCGATTGCAAGAGTTTCCGCTAAAATAGCAGTCGGTTTGAGACTGGATGAAATTCAAATTGCAAACACTCCGGCGAGTTTTGAACCAACCTTGGATTATGTTGTAACTAAAATGCCGCGTTTTCCGTTTGATAAATTTTCTTCTGCCTCCAATAAACTTTCGACGCAAATGAAAGCAACCGGAGAAGTAATGAGTGTTGGAAGGACAATCGAAGAAAGCTTATTAAAAGCTATAAGAAGTTTGGAAATAGGAGCATATCATCTGTATCTAAAAAAATTCGATACATGGACAATTGATGAATTATTAAATTATATAAAAATTGGCACTGATGATAGAATTTATGCTATTGGGAAATTAATTCGCGAAGGGACAGACCTTGGTTTAATTTATGATGCCACAAAAATAGATATGTTATTCCTTGACAAAATGAAAACAATCGTTGATTTCGAATGTGAATTAAAAAACAACCCTTGTGACATAGAAATGCTTAAAAATGCAAAGAAATTTGGAATTTCAGATCAATATATAGGTAAAATTTGGAAAATAAACGAACTCGAAGTTTATCGAATGAGAGAAAAGAACAATATTTTCCCAGTTTATAAAATGATTGATACTTGTGCAAGTGAATTTGACTCATATGTACCATATTTTTATTCAACTTATGAAGAAGAAAATGAATCAATAATAAGTGACAAAGAAAAAATTATTGTTTTAGGGTCTGGGCCGATAAGAATTGGTCAAGGCGTTGAATTCGATTATTCAACAGTCCATGCAATTTGGGCAATACAGGAAGCTGGATACGAAGCCATTATAATTAACAATAATCCTGAAACAGTATCAACTGATTATACTACAAGTGATAAATTATATTTTGAACCGTTAACGATTGAGGATGTAATGAATGTAATACGTCTTGAAAAACCTAAAGGAGTAGTTGTAACACTTGGTGGTCAAACCGCTATTAATCTTGCCGAGCGTTTATCATTGCTTGGAGTAAAAATAATAGGGACAGGCCTTGAAGCAATAGAGCGTGCAGAAAATCGCGATAGCTTTGAAAAAGTCTTGAAAAAATTAAATATTCCACAACCAAAAGGAGAAGCTGTAACCGCTATTGAAGAAGGTGTTCGTGTAGCAGCTGAAATCGGTTATCCAGTTCTTGTTAGACCTTCATATGTTTTAGGTGGAAGAGCAATGCAAATTGTCGGAGGCGAAAAGAGCTTACGCCAATATTTACAAAGTGCAGTAGATATAAATGATGAACAACCTGTATTGGTTGATAAGTATATAAGAGGAAAAGAAATGGAAGTTGATGCCATATGTGATGGCACAGATGTCTTCATTCCAGGAATAATGGAACTTGTAGAAAAAACAGGCATTCACTCTGGTGATAGCATAAGCGTATATCCTACTTTCTCAGTAAGCCAAAAAATAAAAGATACGATAGCTGATTATACAAGAAAACTTGGTTTAGGAATCGGCATTGTAGGATTATACAATATACAATTTATCGTAGATGCAAATGAAGATGTCTTTATAATAGAAGTAAATCCGAGATCTTCAAGGACTGTCCCCTTTTTATCAAAATCGACAGGAGTGCCAATGGCTAAAATAGCCACCAAGGTTATGCTTGGACAATCATTAAAGTCGCAAGGCATTACTGAGATGCTTTATCCGGAAAGAAAAAGATGGTATGTTAAGGTTCCTGCATTTTCATCACACAAATTAAAGGGTATGGATGTTACTTTATCACCGGAAATGAAGTCAACTGGAGAAGCTATAGGGTATGATAATAAATTAAACAGAGCTTTGTATAAAGCTTTGCAAGCTAGTGGAATCAATGTTGCAAATTATGGTACGATATTTGTCACAATTGCAGATTGCGATAAAGAAGAAGCGTTACCGTTAATACACAGATTCTACAATCTAGGGTTTAACATTGAAGCAACAGAGGGAACTGCAAAATATTTAAAGAAAAAAGGAATAAAAACAAGAATAAAACGTAAAATAAGTGAAGGAAGTAACGAAATCCCTGAGACACTACGTAAGGGACATGTCACTTATGTTATAAACACATCAGATTTCGGTGCGCCGGATGATGTAAGCAATGATGGATTTATGATTAGAAGATTAGCGGTCGAAAATAACGTTTCAATGTTTACCGCACTTGAAACCGTACGTGTTCTTCTAAATGTGCTTGAAGAAATTACAATTGGAATTTCAACTATAGATGCAAAGGATTGATTAAAATGATTAGAGAAGATAGAGCTTTTTCGTATGGTGAAAATAAAATCAATTATAATAACAAATATGAGATAATATCACAACATAAAATCGCTGATAATGTTTTCGAAATGAAACTTAAAAAACCTTTGGATTATGATAATCCTATAATATTAAAACCGGGTCAATTCGCAAACATTAAATTAGACGGATATTTTTTGCGCCGTCCAATATCAATATGTGATTGGACAGATGATACAATCACATTAATTTATAAAGTGGTTGGCGAAGGAACGGATATGATGAGTTACCTAACAAAAGGTAAAGTTTTGGATATTATATCGGGTTTGGGAAATGGATTTAGTTTAAAAGATGATATAAAACAACCCTTGTTAATTGGGGGCGGAGTAGGAATTCCACCGCTTTATGCGTTAGCAAAACATGTAATATCAAAAAACGAAAATCTAAAAGATGTATCTGTTGTCCTTGGATTTAACACAAAGGAAGAAGTATTTTACCTTGAAGAATTCAAAAAACTTGGTCTTAATGTCCATCTTACTACACTTGATGGTTCTCTTGGAAATTTCGGCTTCGTGACGGATTTTGTCGCAAATAATAATATACCATTTGACTATTTCTATTCTTGCGGGCCACTTGCTATGCTAAGGGCAGTGACCGAATTGTTTGATACGGATGGTCAGATTAGTATGGAAGAACGAATGGGATGCGGATTCGGAGCGTGTATGGGTTGTTCGATAGAAACAAAAAATGGTAGTAAGCGTGTTTGCAAAGAAGGTCCTGTTTTTGAAAAGGAGGAATTAATATGGAATACGATATGAGAGTCGATTTAGCGGGGGTAAAATTAGATAATCCTATAATTCCTGCAAGCGGTACATTTGGATTTGGCGAAGAATTTAAAGAATTTTACGATATAAATATTTTGGGCGCTTTGTCTTTTAAAGGAACAACTCAAGAAAAAAGATTTGGAAATAAGACACCAAGAATTGCGGAATGCCCAAGCGGAATGTTAAATAGTGTCGGACTACAAAATCCGGGAATAGAAAATGTAATCGAAGAAATTTTACCTAGAATGAGAACATTTTACCGTAAACCGATAATTGCAAATATTTCAGGCTTTTCGATAGAAGAATACCAGTATTGTTGTGAAAAAATCGACAAGGAAAAACAAGTCGAAATTATAGAAGTTAATATAAGTTGCCCGAATGTTAAACACGGAGGAATGAGTTTCGGGACATCACCTGAAAGTGCTGCGATGATAACAAAAGCGGTCAAATCTGTAACAACAAAACCCGTTTTCATGAAACTAAGTCCCAATGTCACGGATATTGTTTCGATTGCTCAGGCGTGTGAAAATGCAGGTGCAGACGGAATCAGTCTAATAAATACAATGTTAGGTATGAGAATTAATTTAAAATCAGAAAAACCTATGCTTGCTAATGGAGTCGGAGGTTTGTCAGGTCCGGCAATATTTCCAATAGCTATAAGAATGGTTTATGAGGTGTCCCATGCTGTTAATATACCTATTATGGGAATGGGCGGCGTTTCTTCTGCACAAGATGTAATTGAAATGATGATGGCGGGTGCAACCGCAGTACAGATAGGTGCTGCAAATCTGGTTAATCCGTATATATGTCAGGAAATAATTGATGAACTACCAGATTTAATGAAAAAAATGGGAATAAGATCATTGAAAAAAATAAAAATCAAATAAAAATATTAAAATTTTAAGAAAAGGAAAATAAAATGGATACTAATTTAAAATCAACAATAAAAAAAGATGTCATAATCGCATGCGATTTTAAAAATGCAGACGATACTTTTGCCTTTTTAGAAAAATTCGGAGGGGACAAATTCGGAGGGGACAGGCCTTTTGTAAAAATCGGGATGGAACTATTTTACGCTGAAGGGCCTAAAATCGTTAAAGATTTAAAAGAACGTGGGCATAAAGTCTTTTTGGATTTAAAACTTCATGACATCCCAAACACAGTAAAAAAAGCAATGAGTGTGCTGTCGAGATTAGATGTCGATATGGTAAATTTGCATGCAGCAGGTACAATCGATATGATGAAAGCGGCTCTTGAAGGATTAAAGCGTCCAGATGGTTCGCGTCCAATTCTTTTAGCTGTTACACAACTTACTTCAACTTCGGAAGAGCGAATGCAAAATGAGTTACTTATTTCTGCAGGATTAAACGAGACTGTGGTAAAATATGCCCAAAATGCCAAAACGGCTGGCCTTGATGGGGTTGTTTGTTCTCCTCTAGAGGCAGGTCTAGTGAAAAAATCGTGCGGGGATAATTTTATAACGGTGACTCCGGGAATCCGTTTCGCTGATGGCGATATAGGTGATCAAGTAAGAATAACGACACCCGAAAAAGCAAAAGAAATAGGAACTGATTTTATAGTTGTAGGAAGACCAATAACAGAAGCAGAAAATCCGTTGGAAGCATATAAAAGATGCGTAAAAGAATTTTGTTGAGTAATATAAGTTATATTTTATAAAGGAGAGAGAAATGGAAATTTTAAAAAAAGTTGATGAGGAAAAAATTGCAAAAGGATTATTATCAATAGGAGCTGTTTTTTTAAGACCGGAGGAACCTTTTACCTGGGCGAGTGGGATAAAGAGCCCGATATATTGTGATAACAGACTGACATTATCCGATGTTAATGTACGAAATGACATAGAAAACGGACTTGCAGATAATATTAGAAATATATATCCGGAATGTGAAATTCTAATGGGAACATCAACCGCAGGAATTGCTCATGCTGCGATAACAGCAACAATTTTAAATTTACCTATGGGTTATGTTAGATCGGGCGCTAAAGATCATGGCAGATCAAACCAAATAGAAGGTAAAATTCTTAAAGGCCAAAAAACTGTTGTTGTTGAAGATTTAATTTCAACCGGAGGAAGTGTTATTGAAGTAGTTGATGTTTTAAGAGAAGCAGGTGCTGATGTTTTGGGAGTTGTAAGCATTTTCACATATGGAATGAAAAAAGGATTAGATCGTCTTATGAATGCAGAAATTAACAATGTATCCCTATGTAATCTTGATTCTCTTTTAAATGTAGCTTCAAAAACTGGATATATAAAAGAAAATCAAGTTGCATCAATATTAAAATTTAGAGACAATCCGTCAGATGAAAGCTGGATGACAAATTAAAAGCTACAAAAAATTTTTTTGATTAAAAAGAGGGACAGGCCTTCGTAAATAAGTGGTATTTAAAAAAAGAGGGACAGGCCTTCAAAAAATGTGAAAAATTGTTATGTATACATGAACAATGGTAATAGTATGTTAATATTAAGAAGAAATATAACACTAAATCATAAAAGATGGCAATTAATATATAATGTATTAAATAGTTATTTTATTTAAAATAATACTTGCATTTCTGTAAATAATACAGTATAATAACACCTGTTACAAAGGAAGCTATAGTAACTACAGTTTAATTTTCTGAAAAGTTATTGATTTTTATGGATTCTTTTTGTTGTAAAAACAACTTTTGGGCTGCAGTCTTGTCATACTGATAATGTGCTGGACAAGTAGTTTAAGTAACACTCTCATGAAAATATTTTTTTCGCACGAACTGTTTTGATAAACCATGAGAGACATGTAATAAATATTTTGATAGCGATATTATTACGTGAGGTGCGACTATCGAGTTTTAAGGTATTTTTGATTTATTCATGATGAAATTTACCAATAGTAATGAAGTGTGATTGATAAGATAAGTATATATAACGTTTTATCTAGCTAATATTACAATATATATATGACTATTTTGATACATACGGAATGCTGAAATTCGATTGAACCAGTTACGTTCGTTGACTTGTTAATGTTTTATTCTATTATTTATTAATATTATAAAATTATTAATCAAGCCTGTACCACCTACGGGCTGGAGTTAGTCACAATATTTGATTTTTCAGGTGTTGTGCAAAGAGCAAGGCTTACCTTTTGCCGGTAGCCTTGCTCTTTCTCTTTGTAATTAATATAATCATATTTATCTTTTCAGAAAATTCTCTTCAAAAAAAATCATATTTATTAATAAATCTAATATAAAAAACTTAAGGCCTGTCCCTTAAGCCAAAAACTTAAGGCCAAAAACACTAAGGCCTGTCCCTTAAGCCAAAAACTTAAGGCCAAAAACTTAAGGCCTGCCCCTTAAGCCAAAAACACTAAGGCCTGTCCCTTAAGTTTAAGTGCTTCTTGATTAATTGATGCTTTTGTGTAATAATGATTTCATTGTGTTTCTGTTATTTATAGTAAATTAAAATATTTTTAGAGGAGAAATCGGTATGCTTCAATTAAGACCTTATATGGCTAGCGATGCTAGCGAAATTGTGAAATGGATTGATAATGAGTATTCTTTTCGTCAGTGGTGTGCGGATAGATATGAGAGTTTTCCGATTACGGCTGACATGATGAATGAGCATTATCGTAAAAAGGATGATACAAATATGTTCAGGGCTATGACAGCGATTGACGAAAAGGGTAAAGTTGTCGGACACCTTACTATGCGTTTTACAGATCATAGAATGAAAATTGTCAGATTTGGTTTTGTTATTATAGATCCCAAAAAGCGCGGAAAAGGTTATGCAAAAGAAATGTTGGAACTTGCAAAAATATATGCATTTGAAACTTTACGAGCAGAAAAAATTACTTTGGTTGTTTTTGATACGAATAAAACAGCATATAATTGTTATAAATCTGTTGGATTCAAAAAAGACCCATCCATTGTTGAAAATTATACATTTTTCGGAGAAAATTGGAAGGGTTTAGAAATGGAATATGTACATGCACAATAAAAGCGTAATAATATAAAAGAAAAACAATTAAACAAGAGGAATAATTCATGGTAAATAATGAATGTACTGACTTATTTATTAAAAATTTAACTTTTTGGGAACATTTAACTCAAAAAGAAAAAGAATTATTATGCGATAATGTCACAAATATAAAATACAAAAAAGGCACCACAATACATAGCGCGGCAGAAGAATGCTTAGGATTTATTTTAATAAAAAGCGGTCAACTTCGTGTATATATGCTCTCGGAAGAAGGACGGGAAATAACACTTTACCGCTTATTCAAAGGAGATGTATGTGTTTTATCAGCATCATGCGTACTTGAAGCAATAACTTTTGATGTTTTTATTGATGCGGAAGAAAATTGCGAAGTATTAACAATAAATTCTGCAACTTTCAATCAATTAATAAAACAAAATATTTATGTAGAAGCCTTTGCAAACAAGCTTGCTGTTATGAGATTCTCAGAAGTCATGTGGACAATGCAACAGATATTATTTATGAGTTTTGACAAACGTTTGGCTGTTTTTTTAATAGATGAAATATCCAAGAATTCAAAAGACGAAGTAATGTTAACACACGAACAAATTGCACGTTATATGGGTAGCGCACGTGAAGTGGTAACTCGAATGTTGAAATATTTTTCAGACGAAGGAATAGTCAAATTATCACGAGGAACCATAATAATAACAGACAAAAACAAATTAAAAAAATTAATACAGCAATAAGAAAAAACAACATAATTAACAAATAAAGACACCTCCCGGGATAATTGATGTAATTAAACCAGAAGGTGCTTTTTCTAACCCCAAAAATCTAAATAAACAATGACATATCAGACTCTTCCGCATTCGCAAGCATCGCAGCCGCACCGGAAATTTTGACACCATCCATAAGTTCTTCTTGTTTAATGCCCATAATATCCATACTCATAGAACATGCAACAAGTTCAACACCGTTTGCCTGAGCCATCTTAATCAAATCCTCAAGACTATCAACATTCTTAGCCTTCATGACGCCGCGAATCATTTTAGCGCCAATACCGCCCATGTTCATTTTAGATAATGACAATTTTTTTGACCCACGAGGCATCATCATACCAAACATTTTAGAAATAAAATCCTTTTTGACCTTAACTTTATTTGGCCTTCGCAATATATTCAAACCCCAGAAGGTGAAAAACATACTGACTTTTCTTCCCATAGCCGCAGCGGCGTTAGCAATAATGAACGATGCGATAGCTTTATCCAAATCACCCGAAAAAACGATAATATTTTTATTGTTATTCTCAGAATCACCACATTTTACTGAAGGCTTGGAACCTTTTTGAATCTGCGCCGTAAGAACACCTTTACTGCTTTCGGTTTTAAGAAGAATATTACCTGTTCTGCGACAAAAACCTTCAAGATCGCTGCCGAAAGCCGGATCAGTAGTAGAAATTCTGATAATATCGCCCAACGCAGCCTCTTTTAGAGCACCCGAAAGTTTAACAATTGGTCCGGGACATTGAAGCCCACAGGCATCAAGATCGATAATTTTACCATCGACGGTAAAATTATCTTTAATCTCTTCCGGTCGTTGCGTTTCCGGATTCAAACCAGAAGAAATAGGAGTAGTTTCATGTGCACCGAAAATAGAACTATATAATCTGTAGCCGCCGCTTAAATTAAAGGTATCAAAACCATTTTGAGTTAAAATACGGGCAGCGACATAACCACGAAGTCCAATTTGACATGTAACATAAACTGGTTTGCTTTTATCAAGTTGCGAGATTCTTTCTCTTAGCGAATCAAGCGGAATATTTATAAATCCTTCAATGTGACCGTTTTCATACTCAAGAACAGTACGTGTATCAAGAAGAATAACGCTGCCATCGCGAGGTAATTTTTCAACATCATGCCAGTGGAAATTTTTAACTTTTCCAGTTAGCAAATTTTCCACAACATAACCCGCCATATTAACCGGATCTTTTGCAGAACTAAAAGGAGGAGCGTAGCAAAGTTCAAGTTCGGTCAACTCGCGAGCGGTCATTTTTGCACGGATGGCAGTCGCTAAAACGTCGCAACGCTTATCAACTCCATCATATCCAACAACCTGTGCGCCTAGAATTTTACCAGAAGGAGTTTCATAAATAAGTTTAATCGACATATTAACGGCACCAGGGTAATAACTCGCATGACTTGGAGAATAGGTGAAAGATTTATCATAACTTAGCCCAAGCTTTTTAGCGGTTTTTTCATTAAT
>Ga0209373_10002717_pt1 | contig 17186 bp, 20 predicted proteins | sample Higcelweek5metaG_FD_187173 | JGI IMG/M metagenome (GOLD analysis project Ga0209373, IMG submission 187173) | Freshwater pond sediment microbial communities from the University of Edinburgh, under environmental carbon perturbations - High... | ecosystem: Environmental > Aquatic > Freshwater >... | reverse complement strand
ACATATTCTGGATTCAATACAAACTAAATCACCGTCCCAGAAAGCGTTTCGGATATTTGACTCCACATCAGAAATTATTATTAATTTTGAAAAACAAAAAAGTTGCATTTGTAACTTGAATTCAGCAGTAAAAAACCTCCAGCTGTTCCAACAATACTTCCTATAAATACTCCTGTTATTGGTGGGTTACTTTGAAAATCTTGAAGTTGAACAAGAAGTAAAATCATTGAAGGAGCTCCTACGATAATGCCAAATGTCGTATAAGTTTTCCCTTTTTTGTATTCTGATTTTGCTTCGTTGTTAGTAAACAATATAGATTTAAATTCTTTTTTTTCTATTTCTGAGTTGTTCTGATAATAGCTTGTCTTAAATGCACCAAAGTTTATATCTAGCTTTTTGTTTTGGTTTATTGTTGAATCATTTTCTTGTGAAAATACACTTAAGCAAACTAAACTAAATATTAATAAAATAATATTTTTCATAATATAGCGTGTTTTTTAAAATTGCCCCTAACGTAGGAAGCTACACGCAGGTGCGGACTGCGGGCGATTTCCTGTCAAACCGAAAAGCTGCTTGTGCGGAAAAATGCCCACCGAAAACCACCGAACCCGCACTTGACGGGTAGCTGATGTTATGTGTTCGGGCTTTCTTTTTGCTCCTTAAACCATTGCTTTTCTTACAACATTAACTATTTCTTTAATTGCTTTTACCATATTGTCACTCTGAAAAATATTGCGACCAATTGCCACTCCACTAGCTCCGCAAGAAATTGCTTTTGATATATTATTTATCATGTTATTGTCAATTTCTCCACCAGCAACGAGAACCGGAATTGGACTGCTACTAACAACTTTGGCAAAATCGCCTCCGTCTTTTGGATACGGAATTTTAATCAAATCTGCACCAAGTTCAGCACTTATACGAGTAATATGACTGATAGTATTAATGTCACAATTACTATGGTATGCCATTATAAGTAATGGCATACCATATTTGTAGCATTTTTCAGAAATATATGCCACATCCTTTAGCATTGCGGATTCATTTGGTACTCCAAAATTTATGTGCAGGGAAACAGCACTACATCCAAAAGATACAGCTTCGCATACATCCCCAACAAGTACTTTTGTCGCCCTATCACCAAGCGTTGTGCTTGCTGATAGATGCATTATTAGCGATAAATCAGACTCTATAATTGTATTTTGACAAGAAGTTATAATTCCTTTATGAAGAATTATTCCATCAAGTCCTTGATGAGACAAATTACTTATTGTTTTATCAATATTTGTAAGACCGTCAATTGGTCCCATAGTTATACCATGATCCATCGGAACTAATATCGTATGTCTCCCACCATTACGAAATAAGGTTTTTAGACGTATTGCTTTCCCTATGCTCATATTATTTTTATTTAGATAAAGCGAACTATCTCATCTAGCAATCTTCTATTTTTGGGATGTTCAGGTTCTGTTCTGCGATAACCAAAAGCACCCATAACAACGATGTGTTCCTTTTTAGGGTCTAGATAATTTTCTTTTTTTAATACATCCTCAACGGCAGAGGGGATAAAACCCTCAATTGGACAAGAGTCAATACCCATCATCGCCGCCGCCAACATCATATTGGCAAGAACGATATAAGCTTGTTTTCCAGCCCAATCAATTTGCTTCCGAAAATCTGTCAAGTCTGTTTTTTCTTTTTGGAAAGCAGAAAATTTTAAAACAAACTCAGAATAAGCTTTTTCATCCAATCCTTTTATATCTAAAGTAATGTGCTTAAAATACTCAGATGTTGCTTCCAAGTCTGTTGTTACTGTTAATATTATGAAGTGGCTTGCTGATTCTAATTGCCGTTGCGCGCCCGAAGAGCATTCAGCTATTTTTAATCGAATACTTTTGTCTTGTACTACAATAATTTTCCAAGGTTCTAATCCAAAAGAACTCGGTGAATATCGGGCAATATTTAATAATGTAGTAAAATCCTCATCAGAGATATTACGCTCATTATCAAATGTTTTTACGGCAAAACGCCAAATTGCCGCATCCAAAATTTTAGAATTAATCATGTCTTCTTCTTTTAGTTACTGTATCTTCCCAAGCGTCATCGAATCTCTTTATAAATATTTCGATTATTTCTTTATTTCGAGACAAAAGGCAAAGAGCATTATCATATTTTTTATCATATCCTTTATTGTCAAGAATAATAAGCAAATCGGTATTATCAAATACCTGAAATGATACATAGAATGGAAAATTTAAATCTGTCTTTGCTTCAAATTTGTGACACTTACCGTCAGCCGCAGAAATACAAGCGGCAATATGCTTCTTCATATCTTCGGAAGGAGGTCTTGGTACTACTCGAAGATATGTAAATGCATTTGCTTGATCAGAACAGGCCGAGGATAACTTATTTTCAAGTGCTCTCAAATATTCTTTTGCTCCTTTAAGAGAAGTACGACCAACGACATCTTGTCTTGCTGTACCAACAACCCTGATATATTTTGACCGATTTACCAATGTTGTAGCAAATTCAGAAATAGAATCTTGGTAAATTCGGATAAACCCATCTCCCAATATCTTTGTTACTTCATTGCGGTACTCATCAATTGTTTCAGTTTTAAATAAAATTATTGCAGTTAAAATAACTGCGGACACACAAAAAAATAAAGCCAAATAAACCGTATTATTAACTGAAATATTAGTTAGCCATTTCTCAAAGATTTTATCGAAAACAACCCCTAAAACAATCCCAAGTAATGTAGTTAACACACCCGTTCCAAGGAATTTCATTAAACGATTCTTATCTTTCATTCATTTTGATTTTTGTGTTGTTAAGTCTCTTTTATCTTCAACAATTTCAATACGATTTCCGTCAGGATCATTTATAAAGAAGAAACGGATGCCAGTTCTTCCCAATTGAATGCCTTTATCTTGAATGATGTTTTTGTATAATTGTTTATGCGCTCTTTCAATATCATCAGTTTGTAAAGAAAAATGTTCTATCCCGACAAAATCATTATGTGCTATCTCACTAGAAACTGTTTTACAGGCAGGAGCGACTAAGTAATAAAATAATTCAAGGATAAAGTTCCCCTTTAATAAGTGAACAATTTTAACACTCCCATCAAGAGAACAATAATTATAGCATACTTCAAAACCAAGCGAGAGATAAAAATCCTGTGATTTTATCAGATTTGATACATTGATTGAAACATGATGAAAACTGAAATCTGACATAAACTTTAATATTATTTGCTGTTCAGTTTTACAGCAATTACTTCAATTTCAACACAACATTCAGCTTTAACTAGTTTGTTAATTTCAACCATGGTACTTGCAGGTTTTGAATTCGCAAAAACCTCATCTCTTACAGCAGATACTTTAGATGACTGTGTCATGTCTGTCACAAATATTTGTGCCTTAACGACATCATCAAAAGTCATGTTCGCATCATTTAGAATTCTATTAATTTGACCAAAAATAAATCGTGTTTGTTCCGTAAAATCATTAGGAGCAACAACTTTTCCACTATCGTCTTGTGCTATTTGCCCAGTAACAAATAACATATTAGCACTACCGATCGGAACGAGGATGCCATTTGAATAAGACTTTGTTGGCTGCTTCATAGAAGCAGGATTAATTTTAGAAATTTCACTCATAAAAATTCCTCCAAAATTTAATTAATTAAAGACTTCTAATTTTCTAATTATTTACAAGAGAGTCGAAGTCTAATTAAAAACTCTCCCGTAGTTTTTTTTATATATTCTTCAATCTTTCATTTCCCCTGACATATATCATTGAGATGCACATCCTTTTAGCCTGACACATAACGGATGGCGGTATGAAATCGTTGGGGATTGCGGGCTACTATCCTGTCAAGTTACACCGAACTTAATGCGTGGCAGAAATTTTGAATAACCACTTAACCCCCAATGTTTTATACCGCATGTTACCTGCTGGGCTTTCTCTTGTATTATGATTTTAACTCTTGTCAAGATGCAACTGGTATTTTCTTTTCAATGAAACGAACAAGAAATTTTGGAGGATATTTGAATAATATTGCTATTAATGGTATCATCATATATACAAATACACTAGCTCCCCAAATAAATGTCCAAGAAAAATCTCGACTGGTATCTAAAGCACCTGGTTTCACCTTTGCGTAAAATTGCGCATAACCTAGTAGTATAAAAATAATCGTAAAAATGAACCCTATAATGTCGAAAACCAGCAATTTGTTATTCTCGAAACAGCTATAAGCTACAAAATCCCAAATAAGATAAGACAGAAAAAGTAAAATTAGACCCATAGCGAAAAAAAAGATAGTGTCATTCTGTAAGAGAAACCATAATGAAAAAAGTACTATTTGATTAAAAACCCTAATATACCACTCAGATTTATGAACCTTTTCCAATTTTTCTTGAAATTTTTTGTCTAATTCAGTATCAATCTCCGTTAAGTAATAATATAAGGCATTAAAAAAAACAGCCAAAAACAAAAATACCTTTATTAAGATTGGTAATTCTGAAAAGAAGTTATTTTTAAAAACGATTATTGTATATATACCTGTTAATATAAATATTATAAGCGAGGCAATAGTACTAGGTGTGGGTTTCTCTTTCATAAATGGTAAGATTAATATGAAGTTGTTATTGTTAGGTGATAAGGTTTATATATTGGATTTTTAATTTGACTTATCATCCAGAGAAAATCATTAATCTGGTGCGATTCTATTGAAATTCCAAGTTTGTTATATTCTTGTTTCATAAGTTCAACAACCCAAATTGCATGCGCTCTAATTTCAATTTCTTCCTTACTTCCCTTTTCTATTTGGATTCGGTTATCAATCAATTTACTTAGTTCACTACTGTAACTAATCATTCCAAATTCTCTTAATATATAGGGTATTTTATAATCCGCACATGCAGTTATTTTTTCAATATTTTGTAATCCTTTTTCTCCATTTTTAATGAGTAAATAATTTAAATCAGCAGCCAGAAGTTGAGCTCTTTTATTAAAATGGACTAATTGATTATTGTATATACTAGAATCAGTAAATGATGTAAACTCAGACAATAATATGTTTTGAAGCAAAATAGCATCAAACTTAGCGAACTTTATTAACTCATATACGTCTGAATTAAAGCTTTTAATCATTTTAAATGCAACTTCATTCAGTATATTTACTCGTTCTTTTTGCAATAATAATTTGGTTTCATCTTCAACAATTAAGTTAAAATCTTCAAGCGATAATGATTTGAGATAATTAAAGTCTAATAATGCTTTATTGTTTTCTATTGCCTTTGAGATTGCTGCAACCATGCCCCACGAACCATCAAATAATTTGTTTTTATATGAAATTTGCCATTTTGGAATATGCCAAAAACAGAAACTAATTGAATTTAATACCGTTACAAATTTTAGCTTTTCATTAAAAGCTAAAGAATCAATAATACTAGGCGATGAAACTAACCAATTAATGTTATTGTCAATGTAATTGTGTTGACAAAAAAACTCTATAGCTTTTCTATTAATAGAAATATTATTCGAGTTTGTTATTACATATTCAACTGAATCTAGGACTTTATGCATGGATTAAAGATTTTCGTTTTAATAAAAGGTCTTCAAATTTTTCTGTGTCGAGAACAATTTCTGATTTGTGCATTAAGATAAATCTATTGCACAATGATGCTAATTGATTGTCATGTGTTACAACTAATATTGTTTTACCACGAGTCAACAACTCTTGCATGAAAGAGTGAAGTTTAACTATATTGTATCTATCTAAATAATTAGTTGGCTCATCTAAAATGATTATGTCCTTATTATATATATTACTTGATATTTCCAATAAACGAATTTTTGAAACCGAAATATCCAATGTAGACTGATTTTCTTTTAATTGAGACCAATTGAGCATTTCATTTGTAAATTGTTCTTGCATTTTCTCATCAACACCATCATTTTTTAAAGCCAAAACAATTTCTTCGCTAGTTTTGTCTTCCAATATTTGTTTTGAACAATCCTGAAAAACCATTCCAATGCTTTTAAAATTTACTAAAACATCACCAACATCTGGAATTAAAACTTTTGCTAAGGTCAGCAATAATGTACTTTTCCCGCTTCCATTATCACCCATGATAGCCACACATTGGTTTTGGTAAAAATTACAATTAATATTTGATAATACTTTTTTGTTATCAAATGAAAGAGAAATGTTCTGTATTGATGCGACAGCATCTTTATTATTTGTTGAATTGCTAAATGGTTTTAAAGAAGGATAAGTCAGGTTAAGTTTATCCAGTATTTCAGTTATTTGTCCTTTGCTTATGTTTATATCATGTTTTATTTTACCATTTTCAAGAAATAAAAACCTATTAATTATTCCATTGTAATAATCAGCATATTGGTCAGTGATAATTATTGTAACCTGCTTCGATTCTACAATCTTGTGTAATGCAGAAATAAATGAATTCCTTCCAATTGGGTCAAGTTGTCCTAACGGAGATTCTAAAACTAAGAGTTTTACATTAGAGCATAATAAAGACGCCAGAACAACCCGTGCTTGTTCTCCCCCAGATAAAGTGTTTGAGTCTCGCTCCCAAAGATGAACAATATCAAGTAATTCTGAATAGTATTTAATAATTGTATCATCACTGGTTTGAGAAGATAGTTCTTGCTTTACATTTAATCCAATTATCGAATCAACAGGATTTTCAACAATATATCTTAAATACTTATTAATTTCCTTTAGCTGAATATTTGAATTAGGTGATAAGTTTGAAACAACTACTTCACCATCTATTATGTACCCTTCAACTTTAGGAATATAACCACTTATAACTTTAAGTAGAGTCGTTTTCCCACAACCATTATTACCAGAAATAAAAACTACTTCTCCTTCCGAGATTGACAAATTTACTTTTTCAAGAATGGCTTGTCCGTCATAATCATAAGAGACAGTTAAATTAGTAATTTCAACTGTACCTTTATTATTTTCATTGTCCTTTTCCGTAAAGTTAAAATGACTTTCTCCGTTATATGTCATTTTACCAATATTAGTAAAAAAACGATTTAAGACAGCTTTTAAAATTACTATAAGTTGTTTTATTTTTTTTCGAGGATTCTTGGATTTCAAATCAAAACCCCTTAGGTACATTGAATAATAAAGCAAAGTAAAATCATGCTTTAAGTTTTGAATCCATTTTAGGAAAACAATGATTGTCTTATTAAATTTTTTAATAACATTTATTGAATTATAAACATCATATAATGAATCAATTGAAGAAAGCCAAGCGAAAGACAAAACTATCATTGCATTCCGTTTTAAAGCGCCAACAATACCATTATGTAATCCTGCATCGTTGATTCTAAAAAACAAATAATTATCACTAACCAAGGCATTGGGAGAGAAAAGCCAATTGCCTAAAATCATGTAAATGGAATTTATTAATAAAACGTAAAGGAATATCTTTTTAAATACTAATCTTCGACCTAATAATAAAATCACAATTGATGCAAAGAAAACCCCAAATGAAAATTCAAGAGAATTAATAAAAGCAAATAAAGAAGTTGAGATTATTACAAATAATAAACTCACTTTTGGATGTAAAAGTTTTAATCCGAATTTTCTGGGCATTTGGCTTTGTTTGTATGTTTAAAGTGAGCAAAGCCCCATTTTTCTTGCTCTTTCAGTAAAATATGCAAGCATATACAAACCTAAGAAGCAAGATACTGTATCACCCAAAAACCAACCCAATCCTGTTCCTAATAATGCACCTTCCCATGTATTACCACCTACTACAACTCCAAGACTGCCTATGATGGCACTAATTCCACTAATAATAACACAAAATAAAGCTGCCAACAAAAAATCGCGTTTGTTGATTTTAATTTCCCATAAAATCAAAGGCATTCCAATTAACAATACAAAAATTGCAATTACATAAGCCCAAACACCTACGCTGCTTATAAATAAAGGCAAAACACCAATTCCAATCACGAACAAAAGAACAATTGATATCCGAATAACAGCAGTTTTTATAGCCTTTGTTTCAGCCCCAAAATCAGGGTTTATCTTAAACCAACTAAAAAGTAAAGCGGGTAACCAAGCATTTGCAATACCACCAGCAATTGGATTCATAATAATGTCTACTAAACCCCAACCACCATATGCTATTATTCCTGCAGCATAAGCACCTAATCCACCAGCTAATAAGCCACGTGTTGGTCCAAACCAGACCCCCGCAATAAGTTGTAATGCAGCAGGTATCCACAACATTGCTGCACCTTTCATTTGTGGACTACTAGTTAATGTCATCATGAAAGCACCTATTACTGCTATCAATACAGCAAAAACTATTGCACCATAGGTTTTCATACTTTCATCTCTGTTCGGATTAATTTTTGTTCTTTCCATGATATTTTTTTTTCAAAATTACAAATCTTTTTCAAATTATTTGTTTCCTACGAAGCTGTCTTTTTTAGCCTTGCAGGTAACGGTGGCAATATGCAAAGTTGGGGATTACGGAGCGATTCACTATCAAGCTACACAGCACTTGATGCGAGCCACAGCCCTTGAATAACCTACTAAACCCCAATTTTGTATATTGCATGTTATGCGCTTTTATTTATAGTTTGACTGGAATTAGGCTTAGTTTGATGCTCCAACCTTTTTCATCAAAAAATGCATCATTGCTACTGTAAAAATGTCTCGATATACTAAGATTGCCTAATGCAAATCCAAAATATACTCCACAAGAAAAAATGTGCAAATTGTCAAATTTCTCATCCATCTCATATTTTTCACCATACTTGCTATTAAACGCATTATATTGCCATCCTCCATTTATTCCAAATCGAAAACCATTTCCAGGTTGTCTATCAGAAAGCGTATGATTAATTAAACGCAAATCGAACTCAGTGCTTAAAAATAATCCAGCTCCAGGATTATAAAGTTCTTGATTTAGCTTTTCAATGTCAAAATATGGTGTAAGTGATGCATTCATAATAAAGAAACCATTTTTTCTAACGCCAATTGAATCAAAATAAACAATAGGTCGACTAAAATTTAAACTAATGTTGCCTCCTCCATTAGTTAACTTTTGATAAGCTATCTCTTCATTTGTTCTTGTTGTGTCATTTAGGAATGTTTGAGCTATCTGAGTCCCTAAACTTATACGAAACCAATTTTCTGGAATTAAAGATATAAGTTCAACATAAACAGAATTAGAACTTGATGTATCTAAACTAAAATTTATTGAAGTAGTTTTTAAAGAGCTAATGTTAGCAAACTTCTGTTCTCCTTGGTCAAATACAGTTGCAAGTTCATTATCATTTCTAAATGGTATTAACCAAATAGGTAATTGTTTCTTTGAATCAACAAGTCCCATTTTATTTGAAGATTTTTCTGTCTTTGGAGCAGAAATAATCATTGGAGAAATGTTTTGTCCAAATAGATTAATTGTCATCAAAAACGATCCGATTAAAATTACTATTTTTTTCATATGTTTAAGATTTAGGTTATTGCTTAGTAGTCCTTATAATTGCGCATAACGTTTGAGGCTAAAAGAAGGCGGGCAATTTGGAGCACTTCACTGTCAAACTACAATAAAGGTTATTAGCCGTACTACCCTTCCTATCAGCACTTTCCGCCCGCTTGATTTTAGCCTTTGTTACAGGCTGGCGTTCTTTTCGTCCAATCATGCCAAAATCTTTCATAATAGTCCTAATTGATTTGATATAAACTTTCTAAAATTCTTTTGTTCCTGCTATTCATTAAATCAATTGTATGGATTTTATATTGTCTATATTCTTCGGATGTTAGCGGTAATGGTGGTCTGTTGAAATTATCAAAGGGTAAAGAAAATTCAACTTGTTCTTGTTGGTCGATAAAGTCTTGTAAATGAAAGAAGTCAACATAACCTTTGAAGTCAATAAATAAGTCAAAAAAGTCTTTGTAATTCGTTAAGGTCTTTGAAATTGGACTTTCTTCGTCTCGGTAAAAACGCCTAATACATTCCAATGTCAAATCAAACCTGTCGCAAATTATTCTGCTAACACCTCTGGCTTGATTAATTGTGAAGCCATTCTTTTTATGGGCAGGAAAAATTATATGTCCGCCAATTGTCCGTACTTTATGTTTGAGTTCTTCTTTTTCCAAGTCTGAAAGCCAACCGTCAAACTTATTGCTATATTTTCCGTCAAAATGCGGACACATCCTGTCACTTGAGAAATTCATACACAAGTTGTTTTTTATTAGAAATCTGCCATAACTGTCACTTTTAATTTCTAAAGTAAATATTTTTCCATTAGGCAATTCTTTACTCCATAATAACTTGTGGGCTTCATATAATTTTTGACTGTCTGTGTCAGGATCGCCACACTTACTGTCTTGTCGAAAGTCAAAATCTATATCAATTATTGCCATTTTATAAATACTCAATTTTAGTTTTATTATTATTTCATTGTTGTGTCGGTCTTTACGCTTGCCTGTAACGTTTCGCAGCTACACGCAGGTGGGGATTTTTAGCATTGAACTTCATTAAAAGTACAGAACTTGAATTTAGCACTTCACTGTCATAGAAGCACTGAACCCCCACTTGCGTGTAGGTGCTGTTAGCAGTAGTGGTTCTTCTTTCAAATTTCATTGTGTCCTAATGATTTTGCTAATTCTTTTGCGGTCAAGCCGTCTATATTTTTCTTTGTCGTGTCAATACCTTTACTTACTAAATAGTCAAAGGTCTTTTTGTCGTTATTTTTTGCGGCATAATGTAAAGCTGTCCAACCATTAATTGGATAAGCAAAATTCAAAGTCATAAAGTCCATAGAACTTTGTTTCAAAGCATCTTCCATTTTAATTGTGTCGCCTTTCTCTGCTGCTTTCATAAATGATAGATTAATTTCTCTAAGTATGTTCAGCTTTTCTCTTGCATCACAATATTCATCATAATCTTGTCGTCTTTGTGCTTTTGTTTTTCCACCGTGTCTTGCCAATAATTCAATAATTTCATTTGAAGTAGTTAAGTCTATTGCTTCGAAATTGTCTTGGTCGTAAAATGACACAAATGCTCCGTTGTCTATGAAAAATTGAACAAGTTGTTTGTCATTGAGTGTCGCTGCAACAAGTAATCCTGTTCTTTCTCCAAAATCTTGTTCATCAATGTTGTGTCCTTGCGTTATTAGTTTTTTGATTTGGTCAATCTGTTGAAATGCTGTCGCTTGTGGTATTGTCAGTCCTACAATACCTTCTTCTTTACACTTGTCAATAATTTTCAACAAGTCTTTGAAGTCACCAAATGGAGCAATGAGTTCTTCTTTTCCATTGTCTGCCAGTTGGTATTGAAAACGCTTCCAAGCAAGGTCATAAGGTTCAAGTCGTCCAATAAGATTTTTGTCCTTTGAAATTTCTTCAAGAACTCTGTCCCATTGTTCGTTAAATACTATGTCGTCTATGTCGTTCATACCATTACTGCTAACGTCCTGCAGACGCAACACAAATATAGCAATTGCGTCTATGCAAATTATATAACCTGCGTCTATCAATTTGCAGTTTGTTTTATATGATTGCTATTCAGGTATCTAATTCGGTATAAAATACAAATTACGCAATAATGATTATATTTGTGCGAGTAAAAATTAATAATCATGGACGTACAGCATTGGCTCATCCTTTTTGAAAAAAAGCTCATTATTCAGCGCTACAGCAAAGCAACCTGCGATAACTACAAAAGCTGTGTTTCGCAGTTTCTGCTATTGGCATCAATAAAATTCGCACACCCCAAAGAGGTCTCAGCTACTGATGTAGAAAAGTATGTTTTCTGGCTTATTGAAAAGAAAAAAATCGGTGATTCGTATCAGCGAATGACAGTGGCAAGTATTGAAAAATTCTTTTCGTTGGTGCTTAACAAACCAATGAATCTGAAACATCTGTATCCAAAGCGAAAAGCTCACGCCTTGCCCGAATATTTAAGCAAGGCCGAAATTAAGCGTATGCTTGAAGTAGAAAACAATATTAAGCATATCTGCATCATCGAGCTATTGTATTCAGGGGGTTTACGATTAAGTGAGTTGCTGAATCTGAAAATCTCAGACATTGATTCCAGCAGTATGATCATACATATTCGTATGGCCAAAGGCAAAAAAGACCGTAAGGTTATGCTGTCGGAAGTTTTACTCAATCACTTGCGCCAATATTACAAAACCTGGAGCCCGTCGGAGTTTTTATTTGAAGGCCAGCATGGTGGTCAATATTCAGAGCGTAGTGTACAAGCAGTTGTGCGCGACACTGCCCGAAAGGCCGGAATCAGAAAACAAGTAAGTCCGCACACTTTGCGACACAGCTTTGCCACCCATCTGCTTGAAAACGGAACAGACATCCGTTTTATTCAGGAATTGTTAGGTCATCAATCCGTCAAAACAACTGAGATTTACACACATATCGTTGATATTTCAAAATCAAAAATCAAGAGTCCGCTTGATGTTTTATAGTAATATTCATTTTTCATTGTAGCCGACAACCTCCGCAAAGGCGCTGCTACCAATGCATTGCAGATGGCTGAGTGGGTGGGTGAAAAAATGTTAGAATTTTAATTTTTTCGGATCCTGCCGGTTGTCATATATGCGAAGCACATTGATATGATTCCTTTTCACCTGGTAATACAATGTATTGTGTTTTGTAATAACGCATTTCCTGATCTTCATCTTTTTTTGAATCACCGGAAATTGTCTGGGGTTGAATTGTATTTGACTGACTATTTCCTCAACAATGTCAATAAATTTTATTACTACCGCATTTCCCCAATTTGTGTGCAAATACTCCAGACTGCCGGCAAAATCAGATTCCGCCAGCAAAGACCATCTGACTTGCTCAGGCGTACTTTTTACGGGCATTTGTCATCACGTTTTGATGAGAAACATTCTTCCCCTGCTCCAATTGTTCGACAGCATCGATAATGCCCTGCTTTTGTTCATCGGAGAGGTTGTCCCAGTCATCAATGTCTTTCTGACCTCTGACATAATTCATCAGCAATCCATAAACCTCGTCCAGCCGGTTCTTTTGTAAAGAATCGAGTTGCCGGAAAATTTTCAGTTTCAAATCTGCGGTTGTCACTTTGTCTTTTTTTCAAAGATACAAAAATTAATATTGCGTAACGAAATTCTTGAAAAGCTGCTCTGTATCAGCAACATCACTCAGTCGCATTTTACCATCTGCCGCCAACATTTTCAAAGCGTGACAATTCGTCACGGTTTCATTTCCCTCTTCTTTCAGTCTTTGCTTTAGTTTTCTCCAATATGACTGTGGATCTACACTTTCTGATAATACGCCCACCACGTCAACAACAGAAAAATACCATTTTTCCTGATCATCATTCCAGATCGTTCTTATCTGCTTGTCATTAAATAGTTTTATTGCTGTTTCTTTAGCCATTATTTTTTTGTTTTCCAACAAATGTAACACTTAATTTCCGGAATAAAAAAGATTTAAACACCCGGTTTTCAATAAAGAAAAAGCGACAATGAAACTCCGCAAAGGCGCCGCCACCAATGCGGTGCAGAATGTTAAGTGGGTGAGTGGAAAGGTGCTGTAAATTTGTAAAAAACCTTGCTTGCGGTGGCTGGTTCTATTGGTTTATAATCTGTTCTAAAATCAATTCCATCAATATTTTTACATCACTATTTATTGTACCATGCAAATACCGGTCATATATGCTTTTATTAGTATATGCGTAATCCGGGTCAATGTACTGATAGTTATTTTCCATAAATGGCATATAACTTCGCCAGAAAGTCTGTTTCTGAAATACAGCCATTTTTCCAATCTACATACAACTGTATCAATTCTCTGGTTGGTTCAAAACCCTCAAACATATTTGTGCCAATAGCATTTGCCGTACTTTCCAATGTTTTTAGATCGGAAAATTTCACACCCATTAATGTCAGGTTTTTTCGGTCTATGTCTAATGTTTTATACATTGTTGTTCAATTCAGAAACAAGGCAAATATACGGGTTTTTCAGCACTTTATCAAGCTTTTGAAGCACTATTTCAGAGAAACAGGACATTTCCTGTCAACACAAATGTATTACTTACAAAAACACCAATGAAAAGTTTTTTATTAAGCTGTTGAATTTTTTTCGCGGTGCAGATTGCTGAGTGGGTGGTGGAAAAGTGAGGTAAAAGGACAAACGAATTTATTCCGGTTTAGCATTATTGTCGGCGGCAAGCTGTTTTGCGTTTTTACCTGATACAACCTTTTTTCCTGTTTTCTTCTCAATTTCCTTTCTTGTTTTACCAGCAATTACGCCACCCTGACGTGCAATTTTCTGGCTTTCACTGAAACCATTTGGCTTCTTTTCCTTTGAAATTTCAGTAGTTGTGGCTTCTGCAAGCATATTAAGAACCAACTCCAGATTGGTCATGTTGTCGCGCAGATTTTCCCGTTTCAGGTTTTTGAACTTCTTGTATTGTTTTGTTGTAAACCCGCTCCAGGCTTTGGTTATATCATCAGTAAGAATTGCATATTCCTGTCCATTCTCAACTCCACTTTTGTCCCATTCATCTGTCAGTTCCTTCCGAACCTCAATGCTTTTTAAACGCTGATTTATCCATGCCGTTGAATATCCCTTTCTCAAATAGGTTTCCATCAAACGGTCGATTCCAATTTCCGGATCTTCAATTTCATCAATTCGTTCTCGGCCAACCTGTGCCAACCACATCTTAAAGGGCTCTACTTTAGGAGACGGAATGCTTTGAATCAATCTGAAAAGCTGCTCAGTATCAGCAACATCGGTTTTATAATATTTGCCATCTGCAGATAACATTTTCAGTTGGTTACAATTTGTAACCAACTCGCTCCCCTCCTTTGCCAATCTGTGTTTTAGAACCTTCCAATAATTATTAGGATTAGGGCTGTCTGTCAAAACGCCCACCACGTCAACAACAGAAAAATACCATTTTTCCTGATCATCATTCCAGATCGTTCTTATCTGCTTGTCATTAAATAGTTTTATTGCTGTTTCTTTAGCCATTATTTTTTTGTTTTCCAACAAATGTAACACTTAATTTCCGGAATAAAAAAGATTTAAACACCCGGTTTTCAATAAAGAAAAAGCGACAATGAAACTCCGCAAAGGCGCCGCCACCAATGCGGTGCAGAATTGAGAGTGGAAAGACATAAGCACAACAAAAGCGCCCTGCTTTCACAATCAGCCCGATTGCATTTGATCTGGCAATCCATTATCCAACAGACATTATAAATCTTTTCACACCAGCTTCCCTGTTAATTACCCCGAATTCGTGGTAATTAAAATCAGCGTTTCTGATGTTTGGAGCAAGACTCAAAAACAACGCTTTGGGCACAGCCGGCTCTTCCATTTCGCCGCGGCGAATTCCATTGCATTCCAGACAATGGAAGGACGGGTCGATTGCTGAAGTTGTTGTTTTATCTCAGATGTTATTTAAATCTGTATTCATCTTTCAGCCGTTCAAACACATTAAACACAATCGGACAAATCTCATACAAATGAAGCATATTCAATGTCCTTGAGTTGAAATGCGGCTTATGAAGATGGGGAAATGATTTGCAGACATCCGGCCTGTCATCGGAAACTGAACATTTTTTATCCTTGAGATATCTGCATGGAATGCCTTTTAAAATCCGGTTACCGCCGTATTCATCAATCTCTGTATATTTTTCAATGAAAACATCCCGCGAAACGTTTTCGATTTTTGAAAAAACATCTATCTCTTTATCGCCGACACCCGGTACCATTTTCATACAACAATTGCCACACTGATCACAATCAATCTGGCTTGATATCTCTTTGTTCAATCTGTGTACAATTGAATCCAGTTTTTTACTGTCTTTGCCTTTCAGAAAAGTCCGGAAACGAATATTCCTGTTCTCATTCCTTTCGGCAAGTTGTTTAATCTTTTCCAAATCTGTTTCAACAAAAAGCATAGGGCATTGTTTTAGATTTCAACAAACGTCTTTCAGTCGCAATACAAATATAATACTTACAAAAACACCTATGAAAATATTTTATTATTCTCTTGGATTTTTTTGGATTTTACGGGACTGGTTGGTAGGTGGCGGAAAAATGTTTACATATCCAAAAGAGAATTTGGAAGGAATTTTACTCTTTTATCACTTTCAGTACAGCACTTTTTTCACCGTTAACGATCTCAACAAAATAAACACCGGCCGCTCCATCCAATATCAGGTCAAGATGATTGGTTGTTGTATGATTTTTTCGATAAACTACTTGTCCCATAACATTGCGTACTGTCAGCAATGCATCACTGAATCCGGTTGCGGAAACAATGTTCAGATGTCCGTTGGTTGGGTTCGGGTAAACAGTAATCTGACCGATGAATGTGTTTTCAATAATACCGACCGAATTAATATCAACACAGGCTGAAGTATCCGTACATCCGTTTTGCACAAGCTCGACAGCATAGCTTCCATTGGCTGACGGCGTGTATGATTGACCGGTAGCACCGGAAATAACGGCATAGCCATTATTGCAATCCAGCCACTGATAACCGGCCATTGTATTGTTGGCGGAGATAGTGATTCCTGCTGTTGTTGTGCTTATATCTGAAACATTGTTGATGGTCAGGTTCAGCGTAACAAGACTGTCGCATCCGTTGGCCGCACCACCAGCATTGTTATACGTTGCGGTGTTATTGCTGGCTGTGTATGTATTTCCATTTATCCACGTAAAAGAATTGCAGGCGGTTTGCACATCGGTGCCGGTTGATGAATTGAGAATGGTCAGGTTCAGCGTCACAAGGCTGTCGCATCCATTGGCTGCGCCACCAGCAATGTTATACGTTGCGGTGTTATTGCTGGCTGTGTATGTATTTCCATCGATCCACGTAAAAGAATTGCAGACAGTTTGCACATCCGTGCCTGAGGTTGAATGGATAATGGTCAGGTTCAATGTCACAAGACTATCGCTACCATTGGCAGCACCACCAACGATGTTGTATGTAGCGGTATTGTTGCTGGATGTGTATGCATTTCCATCGATCCACGTGAACGAATTGCAGGCGGTTTGCACATCGGTGCCTGTTGCTGAACTGAAGGGAGAAGTAAACTTAACCAGATATGCGTCATAGGTTCCACCGGCAAACGTATTTTGAAACCCGCCGGAAGCAATGCCTGATGTGCTGTAGGTAAATC
>Ga0209373_10002714_pt1 | contig 17191 bp, 12 predicted proteins | sample Higcelweek5metaG_FD_187173 | JGI IMG/M metagenome (GOLD analysis project Ga0209373, IMG submission 187173) | Freshwater pond sediment microbial communities from the University of Edinburgh, under environmental carbon perturbations - High... | ecosystem: Environmental > Aquatic > Freshwater >... | reverse complement strand
CATCCGATTCCATTTCACCGTGATAAAGTAAAACCACACATTCGCCCTTTACTTTATCAGGGATCGCCGTCACCAGATAATCGGCCCCCTGAAGCACTTTGGATTCATTGATCCGAATTTCCACGGCTCCCAAGGAAATCATTTCACCCCCCATTTTGGCAAAGCGGCTGTAGCGATCCACAATGGTGAGGAATCCATCTTCATCGAGATAACCTTTGTCGCCCGTGCGATACCAGCGTTTACCATCCATTTCCACAATGGCTTCGGCAGTACGCATGGGATCTTTTAAGTAGCCTTTCATCACTTGGCAACCACCAATGAGAATCATCCCCTCCGTACCTATAGGGAGTTCCTTATTGGTGTCAGGATCCACCACCCGGAATCGCGTCCCAGGAATCGCCATACCGACCGTTCCAGGCTTGTTATTCACCTGCATGGTCATAAAGTCATCCAGCAGCACATTGGGCGTATTCACCGAAGCCACAGGCGTCGTTTCCGTACAGCCATAGCCTTCAAACACTTCTTTACCGAACTTGAGCCGAAACGCTTCCTGCATCTCGGGGCGTAATTTTTCCGCTCCCGCGATAATCAAGCGCATGTGATCAAATACCATCGGGTGCACCAGACGATTCACGGTAAAAGCGCGAAGAAACGTCGGCGTTCCCACGAGAACCGTCGTTTTGAACTCGGCACACACACGCGCCATGGTTTTCACATCTGTGGGGTCCGCGACGGTCACAATCGGGCATCCTTCCATTAAATTAATGAGGATCGTGACTGTAAGCCCAAAGGAATGGAAAAGCGGAAGCTCCGCGAGCATCACATCGCCTGGAGTCACATTCAAAATACAGGACATCTGCTGGATGTTCCCAATCATGTTCTTGTGGGTGAGCATAATTCCTTTCGGAAGGCCCTCGGAACCGGAACTAAACATAATAGCCGCCGTATCCGATAGCTTCACATGCTTGAAGTAGAAAAACTCCAAAAGGAAGCACGGCAAAAGAACGCCTGCAAGCAAATGGCTAAACATCACAGGTGTAGGAATAGAAGATTTAATGTCTTCTGCAAAAAGAATTTCACATTGGGAAGAGAGCGAAAAATAATCTACGCCCTTTATTTTCAACTTTTCAAGAAACAGGCGGCTGGTCACTAAAGTTTTTATTTCGGCTTTTTCAATGCAGAGTGCTACAATACTTGGCGAAGAAGTGTAATTCAAATTGACGTTCGTTTTCCCGAGAATCCAGAGTGCCAAATTGGAAATGACACCCGCAGGGCTCGGCGGGAGTAGAATGCCCACATTTTTTTGCCCATGCGTTTTCTTTTTGAGAGCCTTGCTGAAAGCGAGAGAAGCGGCAATCAGTTTATAACCGGAAACATGAGCTCCATCGGGGCTATAAATCGCAGGGCCCGAGCGCACCAGTTTTTTACAGGCGCGTAACCAGGAAGACGCGAGCGGACGGTAATAAGAAATAGAGTTTGTCCAGGCATCAATGGAAATTTCGCGAACCATATTGCGAATCGTATTTGCAGGAGTTCTAGCGGGTAATGGTTCCCCGAAAGCGACCGTAATAATATGTGTGGAAGCGGGCCCAAACATATTGGCGGCACTCATGTGACTATGGCGACTCCCCCACAATCCCTGAATATAAAAAGGGATAATCACAGTCTCAGTGTCTTTAACGGCAGAAGAAAAATCAAAAACAAAAGGCCCTACATGCGGCGACTTGGAAACTTCCCCTTCCGGGAAAATAGCGACCGCATCTCCATTCAAAAGCGCCTCGCGAATGTTTTGCATCGCCGCTTCCGGATCTTTTCGATAAATGCGGATCATGCCCAAACGCTTCAAAACCCAGCGCAAATACCAGCGTTCAAAATGATCCTTATTGGAGGCAATGCGAAGGGGCCTAGGACTTGACATCTGAAGCACCGCCCAGTCAATGAAACTATGATGGTTCCCTACCAAAAGAATGGGGCCCTCATCCGGAATGTTCTGAACGCCAATCGCCTTCAGTTTATAACGGCTAAAGAATGTGCGCAACAGAGAACGCAGCAACGCTTGAGGCATTTTCCGAAGCGCCCAGGCAAAACCCACAAAAGAAATAACCGCAAGCCCTAAGAATAATCTTTGGGTGGTCAAAGGAGTATAATTCAAAAGCAAAACATGAATAACAAGAAATCCAATCAGCACCAATGTTTGGATTGCATTACTTACCGCGAGAACCCGCCCCGCATTCGTGGGCTTCGTATAAAACTGCAAAAGCGATTGCAGCGCCACCACAAAAAGTCCGCCGAAAAAACCCACCAGCCCGAATAAAACCGCGAGAATGAAAGGCGATTCGGCAAAAGAAATAAGAAACATACTCGCAGAGGCTCCCAAAGCCCCCATGGGAACAAGACCCGTTTCAATAAAATCACGGGAAGCGCGCGCCGCTACAATAGAACCAATAACAAGTCCTATAAATGCCACCCCGATACTATCCTTGAGAACCGTAAGAATCTGCGTTCCCGAGGTATCCTGAAAAACCAACACAAACACCTGCGCCATTCCCCAGAACAGTGAAAGACCAATAATACAGGCACGCACCACGGGATTTGTCCAAGTGGATCGGAAAGTCTGCTTCACAGAGCGCATTTTTATACGGCGATCTTCTTTACCCACCGCAGGGATCAGAAACGAACTCACCAAACCCAATAGGCTGATGCCGACCAAAATCCAAGGCAAAGCGAGTGACGTAAACAGTAAATCCATTAGAGGGGGTACTTCATCAAATGCAGAGCGGACAATGGAAAATCCAGCGATCATCGCCCAAGAGGATGCCACCAGAGCCGCAATAGAAATAATCTGCAGATAAGCGTTGGCATATCCCAGATAGCGCGTCCCATACATTTCCTTCAAAATTCCGTACTTGGCAGGACTATGTACCGCAAACGCCATTGCGAGCAGCAAGGTGCAAGCATAACCCACCCGAGGGAACCCTAAAGTATAAGAGAGTGCCATAACGACCGTGATCAAAGTCATGGAAAGGCTACTCCAGGCCATCACTTTTTCTTTAGGAAATTTATTCGAAAGAAAACTCGCAGGCGTCATCATAAAAAGATAAGGCAAAAGAAAAAGCCCTTGTAACAGGGCACTTTGAAAAATAAAACCCTCGCCACTAGATGTCGCTGAGAAAACCTTCTGTGTTAAAACAAAGCACCCCATCTGCACAAACGTCACCGCAAACACAGATAAGAAATAGGGTACAGTTCCTTTAGTTTTCCACATGTCAGAGTCCTCGTTCAAAATAAATCCGCTCCGAAAGTTAGCAAAGCATACTTTCAAAGAGTACCCAAAAAAGAACGTTTTTCCAAGATTTTCATGTCCTTAGCGCTTATTAAATAAACGCATAATCAATAAAAGAAAAATCAGAAAAATTACTTTGTACAATATCGAATTTACAACAAATTGAATACAAATTAAATTATTTAGCGATGCGTTTCCACTTCGGAAAATAGCCCCCGTAGAGCGCAGAGACTTCGTTTGTCACCACCAGTGCCTCTTTGTCAAAATCATGAATATACTTGACAATGTGTTCCATCCCCTTGCGACTCGCAAAAATCATAAGCACCATTTTACAATCATCTTTTCCCTCTGCTTCTGATGTTGTCACCGCATAGCCCTTCCCGCGCAAAAATACAGCGAGATTTTTTCCCGGAGCCATAGAGGAAATCACCTGAATAAGTACACTGCCAAACGCAAGGCGCTCTTCCAATAAGGAGCCCAGATAAACACCCGTTGCAAACCCAATACTGTACATGACCCCTTTAATAGGAGCGTCCATAATTCCCAAAATCACGCGAGAAGCCACAAATACCCACAACGAAATTTCAAAGAAGGAGAGAAAGGTGCCTTCTTTACGAAATCCCTTATTAATCAGTATCTGGCGCAGCGTTCCCAAAGAAACTTCCGCCACCTTCGCAAAGAATATTATAGCCAATTCCCAGAGGGGAACCGCTGTCAATATAGAGATCAAAGACGCCACAGATTTTTCTCCTTCAATACACAGGAACGGATTCATTCGCACAACTGCAATTCACAGGCTACTCAAAAACTCGCTTTTGACAGATTTTCGAGCGAGGACAAGTGAGAATAGGAAGCATTCGATGACGATATTTCAACAATACCGACCGAAGCATTAACGCCGTTCACAGCAGAAAACTCCGAAATGAGGTTCTTGAGTAGCCTATTAAACAGCATAAGATAGCTATTTCTTCAAATCATTTTTCTTGATGGATGACTTATCGGAACAATGACTCGCCACAAAAGAATTGTGATTCCCCTGTACCTTCGCAATGCGCTCATCGCGAACACATTCGCGTAAGGTCACCGGGTGTTCCTTATCCCATATTTCAAAAAGACGTCGGCTTTTATCGGAAATGGTAATTCCATATTCTTTTTCCATGTAAAAACTAATGCGTGCGACGATCCCGCGGGATTCCGGGCGGGGTTGCACTTTGCGGTTCTTGAAATCGATGATCGTCTGACAGGTTCCATACAGGGGCTCTGGCGAATTCGTCCACTGAGAATACATAAAGTTGCTGCGGTCGCCATTCACTTCACCGATAGAAGGCATTAAGTTGTGGAGATCCCCTTCCATAATTCCAAAAACAGAATCCGTTTCCGTACAGTTTTCTCTTGCACTTTTCTTACCCACTTTATGCCAGCACTGCCGTGCATTGCCCATATTGTGCGCCGTCACCACATGTTCCCACTCAATACGATTCGCCCGGTTGACATTCTTTCTCGGTTGAAACCCGCAGGAACCAAAATCAATACCGTTTGGGTTGTGATTACTCGCATACCGACACCCGCAATAAAGCGTTTCCATCAGATTCCCATCATAAATCTGATCCATTTTCTTTTTCGCTTCGGCAAAAGTATAATGACGAGGCAAATCATGCGCGGAGTTGCTGGCAAAAGAAAAAGGGACACTCAAGCCCACCACAATAGCCCAAAAAACCAAGGAAAATAGTCCTTGTCGAAACATGTAGCAAAACCTCAGTAAAGAGAAAATTTAACCCGGAAGTAATATACATAAAGGTCAACGACATTGTATTTTTCTATATTCGGGGCCATGATAGAATCACTCATTCTCGGACTTGTTCAGGGGCTCGCAGAGTTCCTCCCGATCTCCAGTTCTGGTCACCTGGTTCTCGGGGAACACATTCTCAATATGCAGCAAGTGGGCATTCTTTTCGATGTCATGCTCCATTTCGGGACGCTCCTCGCCGTCATTCTTGTTTTCCGCAAAAAACTCTGGAAATTGATTGTCGGTTGCTTGAAACGAGACAAAGAAGAGTTGCGTTATGCCTTATATATTATCATCGCCTCCATCCCCACCGCTATCATCGGCCTCGGGTTTAAAGATGCCATAGAATCTCTTTTTGAGAGTCCCCGCTTTGTCTGCTATGCGTTGCTCGTGACAGGCACATTCCTTTTTGCCACCCAATGGGCGCGTACCGGAAGCCGCCACCCCGAAGCGCAGGGCGTTGAAATGAACTGGTGGAGAGCTCTTATTGTAGGCACCATTCAAGGGGTTGCCTGTATCCCGGGCATCAGCCGCAGCGGTTCCACAATCTCTTCCATGCTTTTTTTAGGCGTCAACCGCAAATACGCGGGCGAATTCAGCTTTCTGATGAGCCTCCCGGCTGTAGGCGGAGCGGCTCTCCTGGCATTTATAGACTGGTTTAAGTGCCGTGGCGCCGGGGACCGCATTGCAGAATGCGCCAATTCCGGAAATATTGATATTGCCCTTATTTGCGGCATGGGAGTCGCCTTTGTGAGCGGCATCATCGCTCTCAAATGGCTTTTGAATTTTGTCCAGAAAGGAAAGCTGCATTACTTTTCCTACTACGTATGGGCCGTCGGTATTTTAGGCTTAATCTTTATTCGCTAATCAAATTATCAACAAACTCACGGAGAACCACTCTATGGCAACAGAAAAAATGGAATTTCAAACAGAAGTACGCGACCTTCTTCATTTAATGATTCATTCCTTGTACAGCAACAAGGAAATTTTCCTCCGCGAACTCGTTTCCAACGCGGCAGACGCTCTTGACAAGCGTCGATTTCTTTCCCTTTCAGACGCCTCTTTGCTCCCCGCGGGAACTCAACTCCGCATTGATATCAAAGTCAACAAAGAAGGAAAATTCCTCACGGTCGAAGACAACGGCATCGGCATGAACCGCGAAGAACTCATCAGCAACTTAGGCACCATCGCCCGCTCCGGCACCAAGAAATTCGTGCAGGGCCTCAAAGACGGCGACAAGGCGAGCGTCGATCTCATCGGTCAATTCGGCGTCGGCTTCTATTCCTCCTTTATCGTCGCAGACAAAGTCGAAGTCCTCTCCCGCAAAGCAGGCGAAACGCAAGGGTACCTCTGGACCTCAGCAGGCACTGGCGATTTTGAAATCACGGACGCCCCCAAAGGAGAAGCCGGAACTAAAATCACCCTTTACCTCAAAGAAGACGAAGATTCACAGGAATACGCGAGCGAATGGCAAGTCAAAAATGTCGTTCAGAAATACAGTGAATTTGTCGCCTACGGCATTTATCTCCACCCGGAGCCCGTAAAAAATGACAAAGGCGAATTGGAAATCAAAGAACCGGAACGCCTCAACGAAAAATCCGCTCTCTGGCGTCGCCCGGAAAAAGAAATCACAGAAGATCAGTACAAAGAATTCTTCAATGTCGTCGCTCACGAAGGCACCGAACCCGCCGCCTGGAGCCACAGTCACGCCGAAGGATCTCAGGAATTCTGGAGCCTCGTCTACATCCCTTCCAAAGCGCCATTCGACATCTGGCACAACGAACGCTCGCCCGGCCTTAAGTTATACGTCAAAAAAGTCTTCATCATGGACGACTGCAAAGAACTCCTCCCGTCCTGGCTTCGCTTCGTACGGGGCGTTGTCGACTCCGAAGACCTGCCGCTCAACGTAAGCCGCGAAATATTGCAATCCAACAGCGTCATCACCACCATCCGCAAGCACGTCATCAAAAAAGTCCTCGACACCTTGCAGAATATGGCTGACAAAGACGCTGAAAAATATCAGGCGTGGTGGCGCGAACTCGGCATCGTCCTTAAAGAAGGCTTCTACATGAACTGGGAACACCTGGATGAGCTCAAAAAGCTGCTCCGTTTCCAGTCCACCAAAACGGAAGGCGACAAGATTGTAAGCCTCTCGGAATACATCGCCCACATGCCCGAATCCCAAAAGGAAATCTACTTCCTCTCGGGTGACAACAAAGAAGTCGTCAAAAGCAACCCACTGCTCGAAGTCTACAAAAACAAAGGCTATGAAGTGCTTCTCATGACGGACACCGTCGATGAATTCATGATGCACAGCCTGCAGGAATACGAAGGCAAAAAATTCCATGACATCAGCCGTGGCGATGTCGACTTTGAAAAAACCGAAGAAGAAAAAAAGACCGAAGAAGAATCCAAAACGACCTTCAAAGACCTTTGCGAAAAATTGCAAACCGCTCTGGATATGAACATCAAAGAAGTCCGCGTCTCCAGCCGTCTCAAAGACAGCCCCTGCTGTCTCGTCACCAGCGATGATGCCATGAGCAGCCGCATGGAACGCATGATGGAATCCATGGGTCAGGGCAAACAGGAAAAAGCAAAGCGAATCCTCGAAATCAACCCCACGCACCCCATCTGCCAAATGCTGAAGGGAAAACTGGACAAAGGCGAAAGCCTTGAAGACTGGCCCAAGGCGCTCTATGGCCAGGCGGTACTCGCCGAAGGATCCCCACTTCCCAACCCCGCCGAATACGTACAAGCTATCAACAAGCTCCTCACCGCAACAGTCAAGTAAAAGCAAATCCTCAGCGGCGTAACAACAATCGCCGCGTAGAAAAAAAGCCCCGGTACTCGCCGGGGTTTTCTTATTTCATCCTCAGGATCCCTCTGAAAACGGCTTTGCGGTCATGAAATTGATCCGTGAGCAATTGCGCCTTCAACAAGTCGATCATGATAACCACGAGATTTCTAGAGGAGCCCGCTAATTTGGGCGTGCCCGGCTTTCAGCCGGTCGGGTGCTACTCGCCCGCCGCGCATCCCTCTCATCCCGAAATCAACACCACCATGATTGGCATCTTCACCGCGCCGGGCTCCCCAGGCCGTAAACGTCCCGGCACATCCGTGTAACGCCCCCTCACGCAACGCACACCACGCCTCAATTCACCAATCCCATGCTGATCTCTGGGTAAATTGAAGCCATCAGCTTTTCACATCATCTAGTCATTTCGATATTTCGCAGGCCGTTCACTTTGATTCAACTCCTGCACAATCCCGCTTCTGCTGAATACAACTCCCGTTGTGAAGAAGCGGTGCCCAAACTCACTTCGTTTGTCTAATTACTCTGCATCCTTGAGGCAACGAACAGAAAACGCGATAAGCTTGCCGTCGCTGCTCGTGCCCATGTATGCGTCGTCGTAGTACAAGTACAGATTGTAAGCGCGGAGCGTATCAACCTCCGTAACGGCCCAGAAGCGTGCGTAGCGGCCAACGCTGCCGAAACCGCCATAGCCGTCGCGGTGTCCCGCAGGGAGAGCCGAAAAGCCGTAAGTATCCGTGCCGTTGCCACCCTCATCCCACCCGCTCATGCTCTTGAGCACGGTCCCGGCGACATCTTCACCGCCCACCGTATTTTCCAATGTCACCCATTCGGCATCCGTCGGAATATGCCACCCTGCGGGGCACACACCCTGCTGCGAAGTGGATATCACACCTGTGGCAGAAGTGCTGTTATAAGTTACACTCAGCCCCATGGCACCTGCCCACTGATACAGACGTCCATATTTCGCGCAACTATCCGCGCTGCTTTCATAGCACCAGGAACTATCCACCGCGTAGTTCAGGTTCTCCGCCATCCACGTCTGTGTGCCGATCGTCGCCGTCCTGTACGTCTGACCGTCGCGGCAGTCCATGACCGTGTTCGTCCCGTAGGTGTTCGTGCATTCAGCGGAAGATGAACTATCCCCTACCATTTCCGAACCGTTATTCCCGCTGTCACTGTCGCACGCCGCCAAAATCAGGGCAACCGCCACCATACATAAAAATAAAAAGGCTCTCCATTGTTTCTGTTTCATTTTTTGCTCCTTGCCTTGAATCATCGGTTATCTTGAAACTATCATAACCTTCAAAATAGCACTTTTAATGGGCATTTAACGCCCCTTTTCCCACTTCCGATCAATATTTCCTCCCATTGCGGAGAAGCTGCACCCAAACTCACTTCGTTCGTCTGATCACTACTCTGCATCCTTTAGGCAACGAACAGAACACGCGTTACCCTTGCTGCTGTAACCCGTGGTCATGTCTGTGTAGTAGTAGTCCAAGAACCAATAGTAAGCGTAGTCCGTACCGTTCTCCGCGGCACTCCAGAAGTTCGCGTAGTAGCCAACGTAGCCGAAAGCGCCATTGCTGTAGCGGGTGCCCGCAGGGAGGACCGAAAAGCCGTAAGTATCCGTGCCGTTGCCACCCTCATCCCACCCGCTCACGCTCTTGAGCGCGGTCCCGGCGACATCTTCGCTACCCACTGCGTTCTCAAGGATTGTCCATTCCGCATCCGTCGGAATGTGCCACCCTGCGGGGCACACGCCCTGATGCGGAGTGGAAATCACACCTGAGGCAGAAGTACTGTTATAAGTTGCACTCAACCCCATAGCACTTGCCCATTGATACAGGCGTCCATATTTCGCGCAACTATCCGCGCTGCTTGCATAGCACCAGGAACTATCCACCGCGTAGTTCAGATTCTCCGCCATCCACGTCTGGGTACCGATCGTCACCGTCGTGTACGTCTGACCGTCGCGGCAGTCCGTGACCGCGTTCGTCCCGTAGGTGTTCGTGCATTCAGCCGAAGACGAACTATCCCCTTCCGTTTCCTTACTGTTATTCCCACTGTCACCACCACAGGCCCCAAAAATCAAGGCAATCACCACCATACCAAACAGTGTTATCCGTTGTTTTTGTTTCATTTTTTTTGCTTCTTGTCTCGAATCATCAGCTCTCTTGAAAACTATCATGACCTTCAAAATAGCACTTTTAATGGGCATTCAACGCCACTTTGCAGTTCCTGCCGTCTGTATGCCGGATGCGGCATGGGCAACCTGACCTGCTTGCAATCCCATGCTTGTCCCAAAGCAGACTGAGTTACCTTGGTTTTTCAGTTCACTTTGGTTCAGCTCCTGCAACGCCCATTTTCCCTCTTCCGCTTAATACCTCTCCCATTGCGGAGAAGCTGTGCAAAAACTCACTTCGTTTGTCTAGCTACTCTGCATCCTTGAGGCAACGAACAGAAAACGCGATAAGCTTGCGGCTGTTGCCCGGGTAAAGGTCCGTATCGTCGTAGCGCAAGCCCCGATAGTAAGCGTCTTCCGTACCGTCTTCCGTATCGTTCTCCGTTGCATTCCAGAAGCCCTCGAAGTCGCCAACTTCGTCGAAACCATAGTCGTTGCGACTGCCCGCAGGGAGAGCCGAAAAGCCGTAAGTATCCGTGCCATTGCCATTACTGCTCCACCCGCTAGTGCTCTTGAGTACCGTTCCCGCCGTCCTGTAGCCGCCCACCGCGTTCTCAAGGATTGTCCATTCGGCGTCCGTCGGGATGTGCCACCCTACGGGGCACACACCCTGCTGCGGAGTGGAAATCACACCTGAGGCAGCAGTGCTGTTATAAGTTGCACTCAGCCCCATGGCACTTGCCCACTGGTAAAGACGACCATATTTCGCGCAACTGTCCGCACTGTTGTTATAGCACCAAGAACTATCCACAGCATAGTTCAGATTCTCCGCCATCCACATCTGCGTGCCGATCACCACCGTCTTGTAGATTTGTCCATCGCGGGCATCAGTAAGCGTGCCATCAGAACCGCCGCCACCGACTCCTCCTGTGGAGGAATCCCCGCCACAGGCCCCCAAAATCAGGGCAACCGCCACCATACCAAGAAATGCTATCCATTGTTTTTGTTTCATTTTTTGCTCCTTGCCTTGAATCATTGGCTCTCTTGAAAACTATCATAACCTCCAAAATAGCACTTTTAATGGATATTTGTAAACAACTGATTGCCTCACCAGTTCCATTTCCAAGCAGTATTGAGTTTGTCCATTGTACAGCCACATGAGTGCCAGCAGTCTACAGTGAGATAACCGATATGTCCAAACCAAGTGTCTTATTCGTTTAAAAAGGAGGTAGTGCAATTCAGCACGATCAGTTCCTCCGTTATCGGAAAAGGCACTCCATGCGCAGACCTCACGACATCTTCTTCAAAAGCGTATTCCAGGACCCCAAACGCACCACCGCACTCCTCCGTGCTGCCGCAAAAAAGAACCCCAGCTTACAAGAATTTATCAACGTGATCAATCTGGACACCTTGCAGGAGATCCCCGCAGCCTATGCAGAATCCGGGGAAACAGGAGCCGCCGATTTAGCGTTTACCGTCAGTATCCGCGAAAACGACAGCTCTATCGCAGGTGAGCGACGCAAAGATGCGAAACTTCTGGTCGGCATCATCGAGGAACATAAATCCAGCCCCGACAAAAACGTGATCCAGCAGTTAGTAAAATACTGGTACAAACTCATGTTCCGCAAAATGCAAAATATCCCCACTGTAGCAATCGTTATCTACAACGGAACCTCATCCTGGAAATCCTTTGAAAAAGCAATGTTCCCCGATTATCCCGCCTATTTCCACAAGATTGGACTCCCGTTCATTTGTGAGTTTATCAATGTCGGCAGTTCCTTTGACACCGAAAAATTGGCCTCTTTTGATCCGCAGACAGCCATTGCGATTGTAGCCATGAAATATGCCTTTGATGGTACCGCTCTAGAGGCCCATTTTGTGCCCGCGTTACGCGCGTTCCTCGAAGCGAACAAAGGAACCAACACGACTCTCGTCGAGGAAATTATGGTATATTTGAAAAGTTCCCTCAAAAAGGAAGATAAGGAGCACTTTATGGACCTCATCTCAACTAAAGAAGCCTACGGTTACGAGACCATCGCTGACGCTGAATACGCCGAGGGGTTAAATGATGGATTAAGCCAGGGGAAAACGGAAGGGGAACTTCGCAAGGCGCGTGAAATGGCGAAGGCAATGCTTGCAGATGGTATTCCTGTAAAACGCATTGCGACTTATTCCGGTCTCAGCGAAGCCGATATTCTCGCGTTATAAAATACCCCTATCAGTCATACGACCAGCCAAATGATGCATACAAAAGTTGTGGGTTATGTGTATGGCTGTTTTGAGCAAAAATCTGAATTATACCCGCCGGAATATGGTCACCGCAAACGAGGGGTCCGCCCCTGACGTCAATGCCCTTGGCTGTAGCGGGGCGTTTTATCAATCTCAGAAGCTACGGCAACTGGTATTCCGTGCGGCGCGTTCAGTAAAATAACGAGGGCCCACTCAAACAAGATTTCCGACTTCCGCTCTTTTTACATTCTTTACGCCCCATTTCAGAGCGCTGAAACTTATTTTTTCTTCAGGGTTTGTTTCTTCAAGTTTGGGGCATTCATGACATACCAGCCTCTGGCCGCTCTGACAGCGGTACTTTTTGCTTATATCGGCGCAGAGCCGCCCGCTTCACTGGAAGGGTGGAATAACGTCTTTGAGGATGAATTCGAAGGTTCCTCCCTGGATACCACGAAGTGGAACCCGACTTATAACTGGGGGCACACGCACAATCACCGTGCCTACTGCGTTGCGGAAAACGTTCTTGTAGAAAACGGTCTTCTCCGCATCAAAGGCGAGGATTCGCGCGACCCCGATGCTCCAGAGACCACCACAAGCGGCGGCAAGACCTATTCCCTGGACTACACCTCCGGCGCCATTGACACCCGGGGAAAATTCAGCATCCAGTACGGCTACATTGAGGGGCGTTTCAAGGCACCCTCCCAGCTGGGGACCTGGCCTGCCTTCTGGATGCTACAGGACGGCTGGCCCCCGGAAATTGACATTCTGGAAATCCCGAAAGAACGAACGATACATCATTATTACATGCACTACACGAATCTGGACTGGTACGCGGATCACGGCGCGGCCTGGGATCATGAGGCCTCCTTCGGCGGGACACACACAGGGGCGGACAAATCCGCCGGCTTCCACAACTACGGCGTGGAATGGGATGCCTCTTCCATGAATTTTTACTTTGACGACAAGCGTATGGCGAGCTATTCCCGACCCACAGAAATCAGCCAGGCCAGTGCCATGTATATCATTGTCAATCTGGCCATCGGTGGCTGGGCCGGGGATGACATCGAAGTAACAGAAAACAACCCGGCCTATTTCGAGGCGGAATGGATCCGTGTCTGGAAAAAGAAGGCTTCCTTGCCTGATTCAGTCCGCATTCTTTCCGTAGCCCAAGGGAAATGTATGATTCCCTCTGAAAACACCCTTGTACTCGGCGACTGTACAGACAGCACCGCGTACGCTACCCTCCAGCGCATGAGCGGAACGACCTACCGCATCAACTTTGGGGAGAAAGTGCTGGAGATCCCAAACGAATCCACCGAAGCTGGAGCCGCCCTCGGAATCTGGGGCTGGAACGGAAAGGACCACCAGAAAACGGTGCTGGAACCCCAGAGCGGATTCTCCGGTACTGTGGTGCGAATCAAAATGGTGAACAGTAACCTGTATCTGCGCAACAGTGGAGACCAGGTGATCCAAGACTGGTCCGATTCCTGGGTCTGGAACCAGAACTGGCGCATAGTAACGGATGATTCCGAACTCCCCGAATCCACGAAACTTACGCTGAAAAGCTCTCCGTATGAACCCTCCTTGGCCCGGTTGGAGGGAAACGCTCTTCGCGTGGTTCCGGGAAATCTGTTTCGGGAGGGGGCTGTTTCCATCCGCGTATTCAATCTGAAAGGAAAACTTATGACCCAAACACAGACGCGTGATGAAGCGCGACTCACTGTGGACAACTGGCCACCAGGACTCTATCAGATTGTCTTTGGAAGAGGCGGAAAAACAGAGATTCTTCGTTTCATCTACAAACAATAAATTGAGTATGCAAGGGGATTTTCACCCCAAGTCCCAATCCACTCAACACATCTCCCGTTGCGAAGAAGCTGTGCCCAAACTCACTTCGTTCGTCTGGTTACTTCGCATTCTTGAGACAACGCACACTGTACCCATAGTTCTTATCATTGTAACTGTAGGTCAAGAGGTCTTCGTTGATGTAGCTCAAGCTCCAATTGTGGGCGTATTTACGATTATCCTCCGTAGCGCTCCAGAAGTACGCATAGTCGCTGACGCGGCTGAAATCGCCGGTGATGATGTCGAGGTACCCTGATGGAAGTGCAAAAAAGCCGAAACGGTCCGTACCTGGCGCAGTTTTAATCCATTCACCCGTTGACTTGAGGCTCGTACCAACGCCCTCGTCATCACCATTATTGGCGTCCACGTAGTCATAAAGTGTCTGCCAGTCATCGCTATTAGGCAAATGCCAGTCCTCAGGACAAATGCCCTGATGATTCACATCATTGTTCCCCCAAGCAGTGCTGTCGTATGCAGGATCAAGGTCCATCGCGCTTGCCCACTGGTAAAGACGACCATATTTCGTACAACTATCCGCCTTGTTATTGTAGCACCAGCTACTGTCCACCGCGTAGTTGAGGTTCTCCGCCATCCAAGTCTGCGTGCCGATTACCACCGTTTTGTAGGTCTGCCCTTTATAGGTAAGGGAACCGTATTGAATGGAAGATGAGCTCGATGGCAACGTCACACTCGAACTCGAAACCACAAGCGATGAACTCGAGGACTTCACAACCGAAGACGAAAGCGGAACCGAGGAACTTGACTGCAACGTCACACTTGAACTCGAAATAGCAAGCGATGAACTCGAGGACTTCACAACCGAAGAAGAGAGCGGAGCCGAGGAACTTGACTGCGATGTCGCACTCGAACTCAAAACAGCAAGCGATGAGCTTGATACCCCGACTGACGAACTTGACTGCAAAGTCTCACTCGAACTCGAAACTACAGACGATGAGCTGTCCTCTTCAGACACAGAACTATTGTTTCCGCTATCACCATCGCAGGCCACCAAAATCAATGCTACCGCCACGATACCAAATAAAGTTATCCGTTGTTTCCGTTTCATTTCTTTTTTGCTCCTTACCTTAAATCGTTCTCAACCCTACAAAACACAACTTGTAAAATAGCACTTTTAATAAGCGTTTGTAGACCCCTGATAAAATAGTAGGGCGATACAATAACAGCACTCACACCTACGTTTTGGTAAAAGTCACTCATGTTCATCGCCACCATCCAAGTATAAATGAATCCGTACTTAGCACAACTACTTTCAATATAGTGGATTCAAAATTTGAAACAGAAAAAAGCGTTGTATTAAGTTAAAATCACTGACAGAGAGAACCCGATAGGGCGGAGATACCGCAGAATCCTGGATGACGATTTCAAGGCAAAAGTGGTTCTCGCGGCACTGAAAAAAAACGATCAACGATCTCGATACCAGATATGATATTCACCTGAATCAGATAAACTAGTAGAAAAATCGGGGATATTCCAGCGAACTGGAAATCCACCCATTTGAAATTGAATTTACCCGCCATTTTCGATTAGAATTCTTTAAAAACAGGATCGCTATTTCTTAAGGGAAAACGTGATGTTGTTAAGCTCTATAACACATAAAAATTTACATTTCTCAAAATAAGGCTCTTCGAATATACATTCACGTTGTTTAAGGTGTATTAATCCATAAATGGGGTCTAGTATGTATCAAAAGTTCAAAAGAATCGCCAACGTAGGGCTTGTTCTCGCTTTTGGCTTATGTTCCACCAGCGTTTTCGCACAGGATTTCTGCAATACTGCATCCCATTCGGGGACGAGCGTCACACAAACAGTCACCGAGACAGGAACGATTGGTGACGTGGGTTATGAAATTTGGTTCGATAGCGGAAACAACTCGGCAACTTTCTATAGCGACGGTTCTTTTTCCTGCGCTTTCAGCAATGCCTCCGACTACCTATGCCGTTCTGGCCTCTCTTTCAATAGCGACAAGACTTATTCGCAGCTCGGTCAGATGTATGCCGATTTTAAGGTTGCTATTTCTGAAACGTCCAATATCGGTTATTCCTACATAGGCATTTATGGTTGGTCAAAAAGCCCGCTCATCGAATATTATATCGTTGATAGCTGGGGCAGCCAATATAGGCCGGGCTCCTGGGTCGGCACATCCAAGGGAACGTTCACCATTGATGGCGCACAATATGACGTATTTACGAACGTCCGTACCGATGCCCCTTCTATCGAAGGCGACAAAACAACATTTACCCAATTTTTCAGCATCCGCAAAGAAGCTCGCAATTGTGGAACCATTGACATCACGGCTCATTTCAAAAAATGGGCAGAGCTGGGGATGACCCTCGGCAACATGTACGAAGCAAAAGTTCTCGGCGAAGCCGGAACCACTACTGGTGGCGCCTCCGGCAAGTTCGATTTCCCCTATGCCAAAGTTTACATTGGTGGTACGTCGTCCAGTTCCTCTGACACACAGTCCTCCAGCTCTACGACAGCCCTCGCAAGCGCAAGCGCGCCTGTCGCCACATCGGGTTCTTTCCAAGTATTCAATATGCTAGGCAATTTTATAGGCAAGATTGAAGTGCAGAACGGAGCCTCTATCAGCGACGTCATTTTTACCAAGTTCGGGGAACCGGGCGTGTATATGGTAAAGCAAGGGGCCATTGTGAAAGCGATCTCCGTTCGGAAATAACCATTCAATTACTTTGTATTAAAAACGGCTTGCAGACGATGCAGACCGTTTTTCGTTTTAGAAATTTATGTGCGCCATTGCAAAACACCCCCACATTCAATTCCACCCCAAAAAGCAACATCAATATCCTCGGTCATCGCTGCTTTTTCTCTAGGTTCCTATTCTATCGTGTCTAGGCTTTGTATAATTATTCTCATGAAAACAGATCGCTTTGATGTCTCGGGGATGAGCTGCGCCGCCTGCGTGGTGCATGTGGAAAAAAGTGTCCAAAAACTCCCGGGCGTACAATCCGTGGATGTGCAGTTGCTCACCAACAGCATGACGGTGAAGTACGACGAAAATCTAATACAAATTCCGGCCATTGAAAATTCCGTTCATAAGGCTGGTTACGAGGCTAAAGTCCGCGGCACAGC
>Ga0209373_10002713_pt1 | contig 17196 bp, 16 predicted proteins | sample Higcelweek5metaG_FD_187173 | JGI IMG/M metagenome (GOLD analysis project Ga0209373, IMG submission 187173) | Freshwater pond sediment microbial communities from the University of Edinburgh, under environmental carbon perturbations - High... | ecosystem: Environmental > Aquatic > Freshwater >... | reverse complement strand
AAAATCACTGGTCCGAAGTTCACCTGCTATCTTCGCCTTGGTCCTTGCCATCTTGCAGCCTCCCGGTTAAGGTTGCAGCAATATAGCATTAATACGAAAAAATTCAATGCTAAATGAGCAGTATTGCATTTAAACCGTCTCCGGTTTTGCGATAGCGTTTTTATGATTGGAGCAGCAAGTCTTATGCTTGGAGTATTCACTGGATGTGGCGAGAACAACAGCAGTAAGGGGAGAACAATGACAAAGGAACAATTTATACAGAAATATTCCAGATACGCTCCCCAAGAACAAGTTGAGGCCATAATGGGAGAACGAGTCGACAGTGAAGGCGCGGCCTCTTTCATGCTCAATGCCGTCAATAATGGCATAAACAATGATGAATTCAGTGCTGATTTGGATGCTTACATGAGATCGAAAAGACGCTGAGCAAGAACGACTGAATCCAGTAATTGCTAATTGGAGAACAAAAAATGCTGACTCGTGAAGACAAGATTGCTTTTATCGTTTGCATTCCTATTGCGGTTGTATTTGCTTTTGGAATGGGATATTTTCTGTATTCTCATACTTCGGACACAAAAAAGGTGGAACAAATCGCCGATGTTCCGAAGGCACCATCTCCTCCGAAGATTGAAACAACGGAAAAGCGGAATAAGGACCAAAAACATGAACCACAAGTAAAAAAGGAAACAGAGACTTTGGCGGTTGCCAAAGAAAAACAAAATGCAGAGAGCCCAAAAAAAGAGAACAATGAAAAAGGCAACCTGATTCAGGTCCCAGGCTTACCGTTTCAGTTCGCTTGGTCATGGACAATCAATGATTTGAAACCTCATTTTGAGAAGATTACACAGGAGGACAAAAAATTATATATTGCCGTGCTCAAAGGCGATTCATTCTTCTTTACATTTAATGATGATGGAACATTGTGGAATATTAGTGTGCCTCGAACAGGTGATAAGGCAGCAATGTTTACGGCTTTTTCAGAGGCAGTAAACACCTCACCTTTGAAAGATAACGTGAAAGTAATTCAATGTGACGATGACTGTATTGCAATCTATACAGAATTTCCAAAGAAATATTGTATGATTGCTGTCTGTGTAAAAAAAACAGGCAGACAGGTATTCACAATATTCCAACCAGATCCCACCCAATATACTGACGCAGTAATCACAGCGTTAGCCAATGTGTTAATCAAACAACTCAGATAAAAAGAGGGAATAGTCTGTAATGCCACCCGTTTGCCAAGAGTGGCATTACAACTCTACATAGTTTCTCTAATCAGACGCCATACTGAACTTTTCCTCATTCCAGTGAGTTTGATGATTTCCCCGAGGCTTTTTCCTGCGGCACGAAGTTTTTGAACTTCCCCCACTCTTTCATGGCATGTGTTTGGACGGCCCAGCTTCACACCTTTTTCCTTTAAACGAGAAAGGGAAGCTTTGGTTCTCAAGGATATTTTTTGCTTCTCCATTTTCCCGAGAACTCCCAACACTGACAAAACAATGGGCGAATAGTCCCCCAGAGACGAGATATATTCTTCCGTATAGGAAACGAACTTCACCTGATATTCTGAGAGTTTTTGAAGGAACAGCAAGAGTTCGGTTGCTCCATTGCGCGTTATACGATCACAAGAATATGTAAGCAGCACATCAAAACGCCGCTGCCGAGCCAACTGCAGCACTCTTGAACTTTCTTTGCGAACAAAGACTGAAATGCCACCGCTGACCGCTTCCTCCGAAATCGCCTCTACGATTTCCCATGCTTGCCGTTCCGCATACTCGACCAAGAGTCGTGTTTGATTCTCAGTGTTCTGCTCCTCGGTACTGACGCGACTGTAAATAATACATTTCATGGTTTCAATCCTTTCCCCGTTGGTTCCAAAAAGGGGAGTCTTTTTTTCTGATTTTTTACGCTCACCAAAAATCCTCTTTTTGCCGTTCCAGAAATGTTCGTTTTTGGAACGCCTGGACAGTAACATTTTTTTAGCAAATATCAAGTCAAAATTTTGAAATTTTAAATTTTCTTCATGAGGTTGCCAAAAGTTTCCACCATACCAATTAATTAATATAATTCAAAAAACATAAAAATACATAATATGCTTATTATTAATATATTGTGCACTTGAATATTAAGAAATGGATGATAGATTCAGGACCCGCACAAAAACCATAGGAGGATCAGATGAGTATCGAAAAACTTTCCATTCAGGCAATCAATCGGATTCTTGAAGAGACATCGAAATCGGAACGGCGGTGGAGAGACAACATTTCTCAGTGTTTCAAAGATTTCACTGCTATCAAAGCCATCGAAGACGTAAGCCTTCGTGGGGCAGAACTGAACTATAGCGTTTTTAAAGGTATTACCTTCCATAATGTCCGTTTTGAGGACGCACGGCTTTACTTCTGCGATTTTTCCGAGTGCTCTTTTGATTCCTGTGATTTTTCCGATATCCGTGGGGCTTTTGCCAACTTTCAGAATTCCAAATTCAAGAGTTGTCTCATTGACGCTCCGTTACCGTTCGCCAACTTTGAATCGGGTTTGTTTTCTCGTTGTTCTTTCGGGAATTCGAATCTTCTTATGGCAAATTTCAAAAACGCCAAATTCGAGACTTCTGAAGCCTTGGAGGTGCGTTTTTTGGACAACAGCAACACCGAAGGAGCGGATCTGAGCGGTTTAAGGATTGACCACTCAAATTATCCTTCTCTCTGAGAATTACCCCTTAAAAGGGATGCCTACCACGGCATGGGCGGACGGTGTGAAAAACATCGTTCGCTCTCTTTTTTTAAATGTGACGGCTAATGACTGCTCATTTTGTACTCTGGAGAAACACCTTGACACTGTTGAAAAATTTTTTGAAAAATTTGGATTTTTAGGGAAATGGATTTTTTGAAATTTTAGAAAAAATTTGACTTTTCAGAAAAAAAGCATATACTTATTATATTGCTGAGGACACTGATTCTTCATAACGGTCAAGCTGAAACTGCTGCCGGGCAAAAAAAGGAATTTTGAGCGATGGTAAAATTTTAGGACTGTGACAAAGCTGTTTTAACCGCGATTTTAGGAAAATATGGGTTGACCGTATAGAGTGTATTTGAAAATCCAAAAATTTCCCCATAGGGAATGGGGCCGACCAAAAAATGGGTTGATTTATCAGAGGCAACAAAGTTGACAAACCTTTCCTACTCAACACTCTGGAGGGCTTACTCCCAAGGGGAAATCCAATACTTCAAATCATCCAGAAGCAAGAAGGGAAGAGTTCTCCTCAACGCTGACTCCCTTGAAAAATGGATCAACAGCCATACACAACCAACCAAGAAGTAATAGGGAGGGGATCGGATCGGTCCCCTCCTTTTTCATAGGGAAATGAGCTCAAATTAGAACATTTTTAGAACATTTCATGAAAAACAGTGCTTTGGATCATGATTCTTTGAGGCAAGATGAGTTCATTTCAACATTCTTTCAAAAGATTACCCCTTCCAAAAAATGTTCTAAAAATGTTCTAATCCGAGGCGAGAAAGCCATGTTTTTCAGTGATTTTCAGTATCTTTCAAAAGGAGGAGAATTAGGCTAATTTGAGTTCAAAAAGTGGTACCCGAGACAGGATTTGAACCTGCGACCAACGGTTTAGGAACCAATTTTCTTTTGAGTGTAATTCAGAACAATAATTACCATTATGGTAAAAAATAATGGTAATTATTTTACCATTATAATTGCTTTAGCTTTTTTGATGAGTTATATTATTCCAGAAATGGGAAAACCGGAGTTATAAAGTGACAGTCTATCGCCAAAAAATGTCAGATGGCAGTTATTACGGTAAATTCCGCTATGAATTCACAATACGGGGAAAACGTTACCGAGGAAAAACTTCTGCGGACACCAAAAAAGAGGCAAAAGCAGAAGAACGGCAAATTCGATCTGAAATTGAAGGAAAAATTGCCCTTGAGTTGAAAGAAATTCACCGTAATATCCGGCGTGTGATGGATTTTTCAATTTCACAATACGAAGAGGACCTGCAAAAAGGCAGGCGGAATAAGTTAGACAATACCTCTGCCCGTCTCCCCATTCCAATCGGGAATGGGATAGAAATTGAAACAAGTTTTTTTGGGCCAGCAAGGGATACAGTTGTTAAATCGCTACAGACAATCCTTTCCATGAGACCGGGAAATAAAGTTGAACCGGAACATAAAGAAGCAACTGCTGACATCAATAAAACTCCCGTTCCTGCGGTATCTTATGAACTTTATTTAGATGCGGCTTTTGAAACAAGCTTACTTAATCGTTGTGATACGAGCACTGCACAGAAAGATATGTATCGCAGATATTGGAACGACTTTATTGAATTCCTGAAAGTTGTATTCCCCGCTTGCATGAATATACCAGCGATTACAAATCCTATGGTTTTGCAATACATGAAAAGGATTCGTGAAACAGGTTTTTTTAGGCACGTTCAAGAATATAACCGAGGAGAATCCACAGTAAAAGGATATATCGGGCCTCGACAGCTAAGTAATCATACACTCAGAAATGTGGTAACTGCCAATAAAGCAACCTTCAATGAACTTCGAAAACAATACCCGGCGCTGTTGCCTTATAATCCTTGGGACATTGTAAATCCACCTAAAAAAAATGATGTCATCAAACGAGAAATCTTTTCTGGAGATCAAGTAGCAAAAATAATCAGGGATTATGAGAAAAACCGTGCGGCTGCTTTTCTAACACTTGCAATGTTCACCGGGTTGCGAGCCAGCGATGTAGCTGACCTCAGATGGGATGCTATCGATCAAAAAGAGCATCGCATCAGACTTAAAACAGGAAAAACAAAGTCCATGGTAACAATCCCTATTCTTCCTCAGTTGGACACTTTTTTGATATGGGCAAAAAATGACAATGCGACTGATTATGTTCTGCCGGACATACATGAACGTTACGATAAAGATGCGGCTGGGGTTGTTCGTAACATCCGTTGTTACTTGGAAAGTATTGGTATCGAAACGCAACGGAAGATTGAAGGACGAAGCAGGAACGCATCCATCAAGGGGATGCATTCTGCCCGCCATACGTTTTGTACACTTCTGGTAGCTGCCGGTCTCCCAATAAACGTAGTTCGCCACATTGTCGGGCATAGTAATGAAACAATGACTGCTTATTACGCAGACCATGAAACGCAGCATATGTTCAAAGGCCTTGAAAAGCAGTTGCAAAATGTTTTTGGCGATTATATTGCAGAAGGTGTTGGACAAAATGAAGTATGACCGACAAAATCATGATGTGATAAAAGACAAGCATTTTAAACGCTCCAACGACTTGGATTCTTGGCAAATTTTAGGTTTCAGATAGTTTCTGTGCCATATGTAAATAAAGATTATTTGTGTGTCTGAATTCGCTGTTTTTCCTTGTCTTTTCCTTGTCGCAACAAGATGGTGGTGATGAAAAAAGCGGGACACAATGTGGCGCACTTTCCACACTACCAAGGAAAGGTGAAAATGGGAAGAACACACCTGATACAAAGGAATGGTTGTCTTTACTTTCAAATGCGGGTCCCTCATCCTTTGTGGGAACATCTTCCCAAGGAAATAAAATTTAGTTTTAAACGCTCCGGATATGGAAAATATCCGGAAGAGGTGTATATTACTTTGTGCGCGCTATTCAACCGGACAAATAGAACCTATGAAGAGAGCATTGGAGAAGGTTAACTACAAGATCGATATCTTTGCCTGTCTTGGACGCATCCCGCTTGCCGGCAAAGAGATTGAACAGCAGATAGCCGCTCTTGCGGCTCTCTCCAAAGAAGAGGAGTAACTGTGCATGGTTCTGTGCATATGTTTTGACGTTTCAGACAGTTTTTTTGCATGTCGCGAGGCTTGCTTTCCGGCGAGGTCGCGGCATTTGTTGATTTTTGTGAAGCGTCTGGCTATTCAAGGTTATGGAATCTATTTGCAAATGAGGGGGTTATACCGGAAGGTCAGTTGTAGAAAGATTGGAGTTCATGCAATGTTTTTGGCAACATCTGCTATTTTACATTGCAAGTATAAATTTTGCGCATTTTTTCAGGCTTTATCTCCCGTGGAAATATGCCCGCAAATTCCCAATAATCCGGGAATAACATCCAAAGCTGGAAATTCCGGTCCTTTGGAAGCATCCCGGTCAGCATCAATAATGATTCCCCGCATTCCGGATAACTCCGAAAATCAATATCCCGTTCCAGAATCTTTTATGCATGCTTTCCTTTCCGCACCCGAAGCTACTGTTGAAACGCGCCCAATAGGGCTTCCGGGTATTAAATTTGAAAAAAACGAAGTTTACAAAGGACGGACTGGTTTTAGTCCGTCCTCCCTGAATTCATTCTTACACGTTTTTTCAATACCCTATGTGGCGCGAGCGGGCTGGGTAGAGGTGCATCGACCGCGGCTTCCCGCGTGCGCTACGCGCAATACCAATACGCGGGCGCGATATGACGGTATACGAAGTATACCATCTATATTGGGGCCGGGGATGGGATTGGGCATGGGCACCTGGAGCACCGGTGATGCTCAACTCAAGCCAGCGCGAACGCACAAGGGTGTTGGAGAAACGTCGTAGAAGGCCTAGTGTATTTCTTTGGTTACTTTCTTTGTAGTTTTAGCCTCATTTGTAAACAATATGCCTACATTTGTTAGGAATTTAGACATCTATTTACATCTACCGCTTCAAATAACTGGAATGCCGGATGCGATACGGGATCCGCAATCTAATGTAGGTCTCTGGAATGCCTGTTCCTTGGCCGCATTGGGGTCTCCGGCCGCGATTCCGCTCTTCCGGCAACATCGGTGCACCCCACCCCCGCCAGAAGCCCTAGAATCTCGTTAATCAGAAACGACGGAAAAGACAGTGCGTCGCTTCCGGACAGCATCCTGCCGAGAATCAGAAAGACTTCCAGGATGATCGCCGGAAGGATTCCGTTCCGCGACTTCTCCCAAAATGGAAGGAATGGCGGAAGACCGACCATCCCTGTAACGGAGATTGCAAAGGCCTTTGCATTGAAAACGGCAGTCCCCAGCGGTAATGACGGTGATACGGAACCGAAGTTTACCATCAGAAATTACGGAACGGAGTGGTTTATCTATTCTAAAAACCGCTGGAAGCCGCTGTCGAAAGCGGACCTGGAAAAGAAGGTCGCCGGGTTCATGCAGGGGTTCGAAGATGCCGGCAAGGTCAGTCGGGCGGCGATTGATGATGTCATCGTCAATCTTGCCGCCGATACGCTTTGCGGTCTTTCTCTCGACATATACAAAATGCCGTGCATGCTGCCCGATGGAAGCGATGCTGGTGGTTATATGTCATTTACAAACGGGTTTGTCGATGTTTCGAAGCTATGTACAACCGCAAACGCTGAGATCCCCTTGATTCCCCCCACACCGAACTTGTTCACTCTGAAAGCGGTAGACTATCCTTACGATCCGAAGGCAGACTGTCCGACGTGGAAAAAAATCGTCAGCCAGGCGTTCCCCGACAAGGAGATGCAGCGAGCGATGCAGATGCTGTTCGGCTATATTCTGACGTACAGGGCCGCCCTCAACGTCGGGTTCTTCTGGATCGGACGCGGCGGAGAGGGCAAAAGTGTCTTTGCCCACATTCTGCGGAGTCTGGTCGGAGAGGACAACTCCTGCGCCATTCCCTTCAGCGATCTTTGTGAGAAGTTCAAAACCGTTCCACTCACAGAGGTTGCCCTGAATCTGTATGAGGAGGCAGAGGTTGTCCGCGATACACGCCTGCATATAGCCGATTGTGAAAAGAAGTTCAAGCTGGTCACGGACGGGGCAATGATCGATGTCGAAAAAAAATTCCAGCAGGCGACGAAGGCCCGGGTAACAGCCCGGTGCGTTTTCGTTGCCAACGAACTGCCCGCCTTCTCCGATCACACAAATGGTCTGTGGGACCGCATCGTCATATTCCCTTTCACGGTTAGGTTCCGCGGTTCTTCAGAGGAGAACAATAGACTCAAGCATGAGCTTGAATCCGAGCTTCCGGGCATTTTCAACTGGGCTATTGAAGGTGCCAGGCAACTGGAAGGGAAACAGCGCTTCCCGCTTACCCCCGCTATGCAGGAGGAAGTCGACAAGCATCGATTGTCATGCGATCACGAGGCGGAGTTTCTGCAGGATTACGTGTTTGAGGCGGCAGCAACTGAACATATTGCGAAAGTGGTTCTTTACGAGCACTATCGGAAATGGGTAGCGCAATGCGGCTATATGCCCGTTGGCATCAATAAGTTCAATAATGCTGTCAAACTCCATTTCCGCAATGTGAGGGAGGAGAGAGTCCGAACCCCAGCAGACATGCTGGTATGGGCTGGAATCCGCTATAACGGCAGCATGCTATAAAGGCTTCATGGGGACGATGGGGACCACTCCCTATTCCAGATAAGGAAACCTAATTTTTTAGTATAGAATAGGTTTTCTATAGGGGGAATGGGAGAGCGTCCCCAAGGTCCCCAAAAACGGCAGGGACAGCACATGCCGGACCGAATCGGAGTCGCATGATGCCCTGAATTACATGTTTGCAGGCGGGAATATCTTCCAGCGGACAAACAGATACAACAGCAGGGGGCCTCAATGCCTCTTCCGGTTCGCCCGGAATCATGCCTTATGCCCTGCTGGGATCTGACGAAGGAATGATCGAAGAACAATGGGAGTGTATCCGGAAGCTGAAAGCGCCAGTTAAGGCTTTCATCCATTCGGACAATAAATTCCTTCATGTGCTGGTTGAAATCGGTGCAGGGAATGATCCGGCGCTCTACCATGAACGGGTAAGGTTCCTTTATGCTCATGCGGAATCAGTCGGGCTCAAACCGGATCCGGCCAACAAGAATCCTTCCAGGCAGACCCGTCTTCCTGGCTGCAAACGGGGAGAGAAGATGCAATATCTTGTTTCCGGTCCTTTCGGGACAGCCTCTTGGGAAGATTTCGAAACGCTGTATCGCGAGATTTCTCAGGAAGCGTCCGAGAAGGCAGCTTCCACTGTATCGGAAGTAGAATCGGATCTTTTTCCGTTGACGGAGAAAGACGGCCAGCCTTATACGGTAAAGAATGGCTCTGTTTCAAGGTTCTCCTGGAAGCCAAAGAGTGGCGCAGCAATCAGTTTGTTTGTCCGGCAACCGCTGCACGTTACAGCAAGACCGATGACCGGGGAAAGAATGTCGGGAACAACCTCGTGAATCTGGATGTGCTCCGCGCGATCCGATGGATTGGCGTGGAACCGTCTGTAACGGTTCCGGGAAGGGACAAGAAGGTGACGGTATACGGGTTCCACTCCCTGCGTCACAGTTTCGCCAGTTTTTCTGCCGAGGCCGGGATTCCGAAAGCGGTTCTGCTGTCCATTTGATGTTTACAAAAGACCATATGATGAACGTTTCCCTGTGGTTTGTTTTGATGAAATGCCACGGCAGTTGATCGGAGAATTTCGACCAGGTGAACCGATGAGTCCCGGACACCCGGAACGCATCGACTATGAATATGTGCGTAATGGAACGTGCAACGTTCTCATGGCAACAGAACCCTTATGTGGTTGGCGCATGGCGGAAGTTACAGAAACCAAAACTTCAAAAGATTGGGCTTTATTTACAGAAAAAATTGTTGCCGCATATCCGAATGCGGAGAGAATCATTCTGGTGGAGGATAACCTGAATCCTCATAAGGCCGCTTCGTGGTATGCCTCTTTCCCCCCAGAGAAAGCAAACGCTCTGATGGGGAAAGTTGAGTTTGTTTATACGCCGAAACATGGTTCATGGCTGAATGTTGCGGAGATTGAATTGAATGTATTGTCTGGACAGTGCTTGAAGCGGCGTATTAGCGATATTGAGACGATGCGTAGCGAAGTCGCAGCATGGGAAACTGATCGGAATAATAAAGCAAGATGTGTCGATTGGCAATTTTCCACAGAAGATGCCAGGATCAAGCTCAGAAGGCTTTATCCAGATATTTCTTGATATTTGTTACAAAATATCCGTTGACAGGACACTAGTGTAGTGTTTCTCAAATAACATTATTTAACATTCTGCTTCAAAGACTGCTTGGCGCGATTGATTTTTTCAAGAATCTTATGTCCATCGGCTTTCCAGACATAACGCCTCGGGGAAGAATTTCTCTCATCCATGTAAGTTTGAAGAGCGTTATTGAGTTCGTTTAAATGAGCGAAACTTCCATTTTTCACTACATCCGTATGGACATCCCGGAAAAAACGTTCGACCAGATTCAGCCACGAGGCGGATGTTGGGGTAAAATGTAGATGAAAACGCAGATGTTTCTCCATCCATGCCATTACTTTTGGATGTTTGTGCGAACCATAATTGTCAAGCACAATATGCACCTCCTGTTTGCGTGGAGTTTCTCGCTCAATCTGACGCAGAAAACGCAGCCATTCAATATGACGGTGCCGTTCTTCGTTACGCGAAATTATTTTCCCGTCAAGGTAGTTTAATGCGGCAAAGAGAGTGGTTGTGCCATGACGGTAATAATCGTGGGTTTGAGTGCGAATGTGGCCGATGCCAAGAGGCAATCCCGGTTGCGTTCGCTCCAATGCCTGAATTTGACTTTTCTCGTCGCAACACATTACCAGTGCACGCTCCGGCGGGTCGAGATAAAGACCAATGACATCCCAGAACTTCTCTTCAAAATGAGCATCTCTCGACAACTTGAATGTCTTGGTAACATGCGGTTTAATATCGTTTCTTGCCCAGATTCGTTGCACGGTCGCTGGAGAAATACCAACTTCACGGGCCATTTTACGGCAGGAGGTCGCTTGTGGACCGCTGACAGCACCGGTAATTACTTTTTCTATAATCGCCGGGCTGATCGTGCTTGGATGCCCGGAACGCGGTCTTTCTTCTAATCCTGCAAGACCATTTTCGAAGTAACGTCTTTTCCAAGCACACACACGACGTGGAGAGCAATCCAGCTTTTTCGAGACAGCTGTCATTGACATGCCTTCAGCTGACAACAAAATTATTTTCGCTCGTTCTGTCAACCGATGTTCCGTCTTATGTTTTTTCAGCAACATTTCCAATTCCTGCCGGGCTTCCGGTTCAAGTTCAATCTTATAGCGTTCCATTGGCCTTATTCCTCCCATGTTGATAATGGAAGAAAATATAGCACGGTTTTTTAATTATACTACTTGAGAAACACTACACTAGTTGCCGTCAGAGATGGTAGTCGCCATGTTACTCAGAAACCAGCTTCCGGAATTTCTCATGGGGGGACGGCCTAGCGGCAAAACTGGTGAAATTCATTCGCAAAAGAGTGGATTTTTCCCGCCAAAATTGCCATCGCAAGACCGCATAAGCGCCAGAAGCCATTTCCCCGGCCCACATTATTCGCCGGAATGATGATCTCCGGCATGAAATCACGATGATATCCACATCGTCTGCATAGTCACGCACTCGGGACTCTCAAGTTTGAACAATAATATTTCATGAAATTCATTCTTCTGTGTCTTCCCCATTTCTTCAACGGGGACATCGGCAACGGAAGAAAAAAACCTTACTCTTTTGCCTCAAGTTTTTCCCTGGTGGTCCACAGTCCGGCGGAGGGAGTTGAAATATAATAAACATTTTCACCGTCCGGCATTGTGTTGAATCCGTTTTTCATCTTTGCCGGATCGTAACGTCTGAGTGTTTCCGCAAGGTCCGCATATTCGAAACAAACGGAATGGATTTCCTCCCTCGAAAGATGTCCGGGCGCATAAGTGATTTTGAACCGCCCCTCGGAAGATCCGTGGATCAGATGAGCCGTGCCATGGGTCAAGTCCTGAAGCACCGGTTCTTTCTTCCACAGTCTCATGATGTTTTCCGTGCCGGAATAGCCGTACGTCCGGATCAACTTCTCCACTTCCGGTTGTTCCCCGAAACGTTTCAGTCCGGGAGCGATGATCAGCAGCTCTCCTCCGTCCGCCATTGCCATCCGGGTGCGGTAAATGGCCTTGTTGGCGACCCATGTGCTGTAGAATTCATCGCCCTGCATGACCGTGACGACCTTCTTCAACGGCGGAACGATGGTTATGTTGCGTGACCGGGAAAGCTTGGCCGCATCGGTATATGTGTCCAGGTCGTCACCGATGAAAGCACCGATATGATGAAGTTTTCCCGCTTCATTATTGGCCATTACCACCTCGAAATAAAAGTCGGGCAACTTCGACAGGAAATCCTGTTCCGCCTTGTTGTAGCAAGCCCGGAGCGGAGTGACGAGACGGCCGAGATTGTTCTCGATGCCGCAGCATGCCGCCATCATGTGGGACGCGCAAATCATCGGTTTTCCGCCGAGTCCGATGAAATAATTCTTGTTGTGGTTCGCGAAACCGAGCACTTCGTGCGGAACCACATGCCCGATATTGATAATCATATCCCATTTTTCGTCGAACAGCATCCGGTTCACGGAAACGGGAATTTCCCAGTCCGCTTTCCCGTGAGAAACATCCCTGACAAAACAAGCGGGGACAGATCCGATTGTTTTTACACCGTTTTTCCAGTCGTGTATGTGTATCTTCTCTGCTGGGATGGAACCGAACATCCATTGATTCTGTTCTTTTGTATGGGGGAGATGCTGTCCAAGGGTAGGAATCACATGAACATCCGCGTCTTTCGACAGCAGTCTGTAAAACTCTTCGGTGATCCAGCCCGTTCCGCTGTGGGCGCGGGTGATGTCCGGGGGTAGCAGAAGAACTTTCTTTGGATGTTGACAAATCCGTCTCCGCGCAATCTCGACCGCACGGGCAACCAATTCAAACATCTTATTTCTGGAAATATCACCGATTTCTTGAATCCATGGCATTTTGAAAACTCCTTTTTCTTACATTCCAGTCCGGAAGTACTACGAATTTAATTTTCGTAATAATATATCTTTATTCAAGACAAATTGCAAGTTCATTTTCTACACTCGTTTCATCCAGAGGAAAGAGGGAATCGATTATGCGGATGCTTGAGATTGGCTTTTTTGCGGATTATTGTTTTACGGCATCCGTTTGAAGCTCGCACCGCCACAATGAGAACTCCTGTCTTGTGGCATCTTCCCCCGTTCGGAGCAGACGAGCACTGTTGAAAATAATGATCAGTGTGCTGAGAGAATGCAGGATTGCGGCTACGACCGGTCCAAGCCATCCGAAAATCGAAAGAATAATACCGCAAAGAATAAAAACAACCCCGGATGCAATATTCTGATGAATGATCGAGTTGGATTTTCTGGAAAGAGTGATCAGCATCGGGATGCGCCGCAGATCATTGGTCATCAGTGCAATGGATGCGCTGTTAATCGCAATGTCGCTGCCGATGGCTCCCATGGCAATGCTCAGATCACTGGCCGCCAGCGCCGGAGCATCGTTTACACCGTCTCCGACAAATGCCACCAACATTTCCTTTTTCAAAGTTCCGATGTATTCCACTTTGCCCTCGGGCAGGCAGTCCCCCTTGAATTCATCGATGCTGAGTTTAGCGGCAACTGCTTCTCCGACGGATTCACGGTCGCCGGTCACCATCGCGCAGCGCCTGATGCCCATTTCCTTCAGATTGCGGATTGCCTCCGCAGCGTTCTCGCGAATCTGATCCCGAAATCCGAGCCAGCCGAGCAATTTTCCACTCTGTGCGACGTAAACGATACTCATTCCATGCATCTTTTCTTGTTCAAGCTCCGGTAATTCGACATCGAACCGTTTCAACCACATGGCTCGACCTACCAGCGTGGATTTTCCATCAACAACGGCTTCCACGCCGGTTCCCGGAGTTTCCTTGAAGTTCGTAACCTCCTGTGTTCTGATTCGAACATCCTTCGCCAATTTCTGGATGGCCAGTGCCGTCGGGTGATTGCTGTGGGCTTCAACTGAGGCGGCAATCAGCAGGAGTTGTGCCGGTTCGACCTCTTCCACGGGACAAAGTGTGGTCACAGCCAATTCTCCCTCGGTTAGAGTTCCTGTCTTGTCAAAGACAAATGCCTTAATTTTTGAGGCGAATTCCAGATGGCTTACATTCTTGATCAGGATTCCAAGACGGGCCGCAGCGGCCACGGCGGCCACAGTGGCGGTCGGCGTGGCAAGAACCACCGCACATGGACACGCAATCACAAAAAGAGTGATTACCCGATTCATATCTCCCCCGGAAACCCACCATGTGATGAGGGCAAGCATCATGATTGTTGAGGTATAAACCCCCGCATATTTGTCGATCAAACGAACGATAGGAGTCCTGCTCTTCTCCGCAGAAAGGATCATTTCCCTGACCTTGCCAAGTGTAGTGTCGCCGCCCAGCTTTGTGATCCGTACCTCCAGACTGCCGGAAAGGTTCTGGGTGCCGGCATAGACCTCATCATTTTCCATTTTGTCCACCGGAAGAGATTCTCCCGTGATGGATGCTTGCGTAACGGCCGACTGCCCCCGGATCACGACTCCGTCCACAGGAAAATTTTCGCCGGGCCGCACATGAATGACGTCGCCGACGGCCAGTTCTTCCACATTTATCTCCTCGTCTTTGCCGTTCACCCATTTGTGGGCGGTATGCGGCGTCAGACGGATCAGGGCCGCAATGGAACGCTGCGCTCCACTGGCGGTATGGGATTCAATGATGATGGTGACCAGCAGAAAAAAGGAAATCAGGCCCGCCGTGTTGAACTCCGCCGACGTGAAAGCGGCCAAAATTGCGAGGGCAACCAGTTCGTTCATGTAGACGCGTCCTTCACAGAGGTCTTTGACTGCCGTCATAAGGATCGGCAACGCCAGAATCACGGCACCGGAAAATGCGCTGAGAGAAGCAGCGAATCCAAGTTCTGGAAATAACCAGCGAAGGAGATAATGGTTAATAATGAGGCATCCCCCGACGACAGCAAAGCCGATCCGCCCCATGGACCTGCCATGACCGGCCCCTTCTCCGATCAAAGCATCGCCGGAAACATTGCATTCCGGTTCTGCTTGATCGTGTTCAATATGTCCATTCATTGTTTCTGATCCTTCACGTTATTATATTTTTTGACATGGCGGGGGGAGCAATACGATGATCGACATGGAATTCTTATTGTATGCTTAGCCCCGTTTTATGGGACACCTTTTATCCGCAATTTTTTTCACATTCCCTGAATCGCCGGATATGCAAGGCAAGAAAAAACTTCGGTTATACACGTTACTCTGCAGTCCCTGTTGTGCTGTTTCACTTCAGCCAATCCAAGCCATCCATGAGGCAAAGAAGGGAAATTCTCAATACAATACTTTCCGGCGTGACAAGAATGTCTGCCGATTTTTGAGGAAGAAGCCGGGAAAGGTCAGGTCACCGGAGGGGCGCGCGACTGTGGAAGTCGCCAAACATGAAAAGTAACCTGTCCATCGGAAACGAAAGGAGAGGTTGATTCTGTAAAATGCGGAACCGCAGTGACAGAGTCCTCGGTCATTACAAAATTGAGCATCCCGACGCAGATGGGGCAGACCACGCTCAGTGGCCGAACACACTCATCCGAATGAGTTTCACAAAGTTGCGGATCGGAGAATTTATTATAGGATCCAGCAATGAAAAGAGAATGAAAGTTTTCCTCGCAGGAACACTCTCCGCATGAATGAATCAGCAGATGCAGACAGCCGCTGCCCAAAAAAAACAAACTCAGAAACAGGGATATTATCTTGCTGCCTAAACGAGTCTTCACGGTCATTTCCTTTATGAATAGAGCAATATAACACAGGAAGGAAAATATGCAATAAAAATTTCTGATTCCGCAAATTGACACAGAAAAGTCATCAACTGGCGCTCCGTCCGCCTTTTTGATACCGGACTCCAGAATGTGTTTGAAGTTATCTTCGGCAACGGATGCCGTTTCTATTCCAGCCCAGGAGTTCGTTCAATTTGAGCTTCTTCTACGGCCTTCTCCTGCTGCCGGTTCCAATTGTCATCGATAAAGGTTTCCTTCAAAACCGCAATCAGGTCATCGTCATTGATCGTTTCCCGTCTGATGATATGATACCCCCACGGACTTTCAATCGGTTTCGAATATTCCCCTGGTTTCAATTTTTTCAGTGTGCCTGCGAAATCGTTTCCAAAAGGATAGGCATAAATCGGAACGCATGGCATCGTGCCGCCCTTGTCTTTCGTATGAACATCTTCACTCATTTCATTGGCGACTTTCGCAAAGGACTCTCCTTTTTGAAGCCGCTGCCACGCCAAGTCTGCCTTGAATTTGGCCGCCTGTCTGGTTTTTTCCGGTTCCGCCCTGAAATCCGGTTTCTGGACGACGTTGATGAAGATATGGGATGCTTTGGTAAATTCCTGAAGGATTTCAGGTTTTGCTTTGTTCAGGAGGTTTTGTACAGACGAAGCGGAAGGATATGCTTTCCGCCATAAGTCTTCCATATATTTCTCATAGCCGATCTCCAGCGCCAATTCTTGGCGGTATTCTTCAGGACGGCAGCAGTTCGCATTGAGATAATCCTTCAGTGTCGGGTAATTACAGCAGGCACAGCCGGCCGAAGGCGACGTTTTTTCCCGTTCCGCCCATCTCCGGTCAATTTCATCCTTGCTTACGCTGATGTGGTTTGTTTTCAGGATCCGGGCAATAATACGCTGGCGGATCAGCCGTTCCAGACGGATTTTTATAATGGCTTTTTTGTCGGTAAAAAAACTTCCTTCCGGCATGGCGTATTCCACTTCTTTTTCATAGATTGGTTCGCCGTTTACTTTGGCAGCGACGCGGTCAGCGGCGAAGATCGTCCATCCGGCAAATGCCAGCAACCCTCCTGCGATCAGTTTTCGACAATGATTCATGATTCAGGTCCCTGTGTGATTTTTTCCTTTTTCCTTTTCCGGAACGTCCAGTAGAGGACAGCGGTCAGCAATAGAAATTCTTCCCAATACCCAAGGAAAGGACCGGCATCCGTATGAAGGACCGGTCCGCCATTCCCCAAGGGGACGGCATGATTCAGGGACACGACTCCGCTCCGGGCCCAGAGAGCAGAGTTCTTTTCAATTTTCAGATGGCCTCTCGCAATTCCTTTTTCTTTCCAGACCGCAGGAATCTGGGCACGGCTTTCCGGATAAACTACGACGGAGTCGTAAAAAGTCGGGCTCAGTGCCGGATTGGAACCATCCCAATAAGTATTGTTGCATAAATTTTCATAGTAATCTCCCCCAGATTCCAAGTCCAACCCTCAGCGGAGTAGCCAGTCTGCCGTTAATTTTGGCGGACATTACTTTCCGAAGTCGACTCA
>Ga0209373_10002712_pt1 | contig 17199 bp, 19 predicted proteins | sample Higcelweek5metaG_FD_187173 | JGI IMG/M metagenome (GOLD analysis project Ga0209373, IMG submission 187173) | Freshwater pond sediment microbial communities from the University of Edinburgh, under environmental carbon perturbations - High... | ecosystem: Environmental > Aquatic > Freshwater >... | reverse complement strand
AAAGGGCGGCGCCGAAGCGTCCGCCCTTTTGCTTTGCCAAATACTTCTGCTAACCGCCAGTCAAAGCCATGTCGGCCATGAGCACCTGACGCGCGCGCCGCTCGTCCAGCTTTTTTCCTGTCCACACTTCAAACTGCGCCAATCCCTGGTGCATGAACATGGACAACCCAGACAAGCACGCGACACCTGCCGCTTGTGCGTCTTCAATAAGACGCGTGCGCACGGGATTATAGACAAGATCAAACACGAGGGAAACGCCGCCGAAGCCACTCGCCGGCCAAGGCGATTTGCCCAGGTTGTCGCCCAGCATGCCGAGCGGTGTCGTATTAAGCACTAGCGACCAGACGCCCACGCGCTCCTCCCAGGGAACAGCGCGCAGCCCAAAGTCGCCCGCAAGCTTCTCCGCCTTGCTTGCCGTGCGGTTTGCCACGGCAATGTCCGCCACGCCAAGCTCCTTGAGCGCAGAGCAGGCGGCACGGGCCGCTCCGCCTGCTCCAAGGACCAATGCGCTTTTGAGCGTGTCCTTATGCGGTGCCAGAGGGGCCATCAGGCCCAGCACATCTGTGTTGTCGCCCATCAGCTTGCCATCCCGCCAGAACAGCGTGTTCACGGCACCCACGGCCTTTGCCCTGTCGGTTAAACCGTCCAGGAAGGGCATGACGGTCTGCTTGTGCGGAATGGTGACGCTGACGCCGCGGATATGCCGCGCCCGGACCTCGGCGATAAAGGCCTTGAGCTTCGCCGGTTCCGTCGGCCAGGGCACGTAGACGCCGGGCAGGCCCGTTTCCTTGAGCCCCCAGTTGTGCAGGAGCGGGCTCTTGCTGTGCCCCAAGGGCCAGCCGATGATGCCGTACTGCCCCTGGGGCTTCTTCTTCGCGTTCAACTGCACGCTATTTCTTCTTTGCCGCAGGCTTTTTCGATGTGGACTTCTCGCCTTTGGAGGCGCCTTTCAGCGGCGCCTTGGCAGCAGCGGCCTTCTTCGCCGCAGGTGCAGCCGCAAGCTGCTTCAAGGCGTATTCCGCCCCTGTGCGCAGAGCCTTCACGTTCAGATCCACGATCTTAGCGGGCATGACTGCGAACAGGCAGCCTTCGACCGTCTCCAGCTTCACCATGCCCGTGGCCGCGACATACGCGCCCAGCATGATGGTGTTCACGGCGCGGGCGTTGCCCACCTGGTCGGCAAGCTCGTTGGCGGGCACCAGCACGGTGCGGATGCGCCCGCCCTTCTCCACCAGCTCAGGATCCACCAGGGACGAATTCACAATCTGGATGCCGCCGTTGACCAGCTTGGGCTGGAATTTGTCCAGGCTGGGGCGGTTCATGACAATGAGGCTTTTGGGCGTGTTGATGATGGGAGATCCGATCTCTTCCTCAGACAGCACCACGGTGCAGTTGGCCGTGCCGCCGCGCATCTCCACGCCGTACACGGGGATGTACGTGACGTTCAGCTTCTCCCGCATGCCCGCATAGGCCAGCAGGTTGCCTATCAGCAGCACGCCCTGCCCGCCGAAGCCGGCCATGATCACATCGATGTAGCGTTTCATTATTCGCCTCCCGAAACCAGCGACCCGCAGGTGCCGTCCGCGACCACGTCCCGGTACACGCCAAGGGGGAAGTAGGGGATCATCTCGTCGGTGATGCGCTTGTTGGCGGCCACCGCCGACATGCGCCAGTTGGTCGGGCAACCGGAGAGCAGCTCCACGAAGCCGAAGCCGAGGCCCTTGGTCTGCACCTCGAAGGCTTGGCGCATATACTTTTTGGCCTGGCGGATGTTCTTCACGGAATCGAGCGAACCGCGCGCGCAAAAGGCCGTGCCGCCCAGTTGGGCGATGATCTCGGCCATGCGGATGGGCGAGCCTTCACGGTCCTTGCAACGGCCGCCAGGACAAGTCGTGGTCTTCTGACCGATGAGCGTCGTCGGGGCCATCTGGCCGCCAGTCATGCCATAGACCGTGTTGTTGACGAAAACCACGCTGATGCGCTCGCCCCGGTTGGCCGCGTGCATGATCTCGGCCATGCCGATGGAGGCGAGGTCGCCATCCCCCTGGTAGGTGAACACGAACTTGTCGGGCCGGGCGCGCTTTACGCCCGTGGCCACGGCCGGAGCGCGTCCATGCGGAGACTCAACGCCGTCCGCGTTGATATAGTTGTACAAAAATACCGAGCAGCCGATAGAGGCCACGGCGATGGTGTTTTCGGCCAGCTTGAGCTCGTCCAGCAGCTCGGCCACCATGCGGTGGGCGATGCCGTGGTGACAGCCGGGGCAGTAGTGCGTGGCGCGGTCGACCAGGGACTCGGGCCGGGTGAAGACCAGTTCTTCCTGTGCCGCCGCGGCGGAAGTAGGCTTGGACATGTTATTTCCTCCCCAGGGCGCGCAGGATGGGCGCTTCAAAGTCATCCGGGCTCGGCATGTTGCCGGGGTAGACGCAGAACAGATCCGAGTCGGCATATTTGCGAACGGACAGCCGCACATCCTCAACCATCTGGCCCAGGTTGTGCTCGATGGTGAGGAAGCGTTTGCCTTCTTTGGCCAGCTTTTCCAGCGCCTTCTCCGGGAAGGGATAGAGCGTCTTGGGCCGGAACAGGCCGACCTTCTTGCCCTTGGCGCGCAGCGCGCGCACCGCGTTCTTGGCGATGCGGCCGATGGAGCCATACGCAACGACCACAAGATCCGCGTCCTTGACCTCGAAGGTCTCGAAATCCACAAGCTTCTTCCAGGCGTCGTACTTGGCCTGAAGCTTCATGTTCTGCCCGGCAAGCTCGCCGTCCATGAGGAACAGGGACTTGATGATCCGATGATCACGGCCCTTGGCCCCGATGAGACGCCAATCGCCGCCCTCTTCCGGGTCCACGGCCTTGGGCTCGCGGGGAACAATGGGCTCCTTCATCTGGCCGATGATGGCGTCGCCCAGGATGAGCACCGGATTCTTGGAGGCGAAGGCCAGATCAAAGGCGTCGTAAGTCATGTCGTAGGCTTCCTGCGCGCTGGAGGGCGCAAGAACCAGCAAGCGGTAGTCGCCATGGCCGCCGCCGCGCGTGGACTGAAAGTAGTCACCCTGGCTGGGGCCGATGTCGCCCAGGCCCGGGCCGCCTCTGTTCATGTTCACGATGACTGCGGGAATCTCGCTTCCGGCCATGTAGCTGATGGCCTCCTGCTTCAGGCTCATGCCCGGCGAGGAGGAACTCGTCATGGCGCGGATGCCGCAGGCGCCAGCGCCGAGCAGCATGTTGGCAGCAGCCACTTCGCTCTCGGCCTGGACGAACTCGCCTCCGGCATCGACCAAATGCTTGCTCATGAATTCCGGAATGTCGTTTTGCGGCGTGATGGGGTAGCCAAAAAAGCAGCGGCACCCGGCAGCCAGAGCGCCCATGGCGATGGCTTCATTGCCCTTGACGAAAAGTCTTTCCTTTTTGCCTGCCATGCGCCCTCCTAAACAGCCTTTTTGGGCTTTTTGCTGCGCCAGACTTCTATGGCCACATCCGGGCAGATGGTGGCGCAAGACGCGCACCCGGTGCACTTGTCCTGGCTTTCCGCCGGGACCTCGGCCACTTTGTAGCCGTGCTGATTGATGCGCTCGCTCTGCCGGATGATTTCAACCGGGCAAACCTGGGTGCACAGGAGACAGCCTTTGCAGCGCTCCTCCGAAACGGTGATGCGGGACATGGGACACCCCTTTCGCCGCCGCGCGCTTTCGCCACGCCGGCCTTTTGTCAGTAACTTTCAATCACACAATGAGCATTGCGTCGCCATAGGAAAAAAAACGGAAGCCCTGGGCGAGCGCCAAAGCATAGGCGGCCATGATGCGTTCGCGGCCCGCCAGGGCCGAAACCATAATCAGGAGACTTGATTCTGGCAAATGGAAATTGGTGAGCAAGGCGTCCACTACGTTGAAGCTTCTGCCTGGAATTATATAGATTTCCGTCTCGCCACAGAACGCGGCAACTTCACCCTTTGCCGCGAACATCCCTTCGAGACTTCTGGCGCTGGTGGTGCCAACAGCCACGACAGGTATCCCCGCCGATTTGGCCTCGCGGATCGCCTTGGCCGTGGCCTCCGGCACTTCCACATATTCCGCGTGCATCTTGTGCTCGCGGATGTCGCCCTCGCGCACCGGGCTGAACGTGCCGTAGCCCACGTAAAGCGTCACCTCGGCCCATTTGATGCCCCTTTCGGCCAACCCAGCCCGCACTTCGGGCGTGAAGTGCAGTCCTGCCGTGGGCGCGGCCACGCTGCCCGCCTTTCCGACATCAGCGTACACGGTTTGATAGCGCTCGCGATCTGCTGCATCGTCCGGGCGCTCAAGGTAGGGAGGAAGCGGCATATGCCCTATTTCATTTAATATATCGCCGATATTTCCAGTCCACTCCAACCGGACTCTGCACTGGCCGAATTCCCCGCGCTCCAGCAGCGTGATGCTTAAGGGAGCGTCAAACAATGCGGCTTCGCCGATCTTCATCCGCTTGGCTGTGCGCACAAGTCCCTCAGCTTCAGCGCTTAAGCGGCCATCAACCAAGGGTTTCACGTGAAGCAGCGGCAAAGGGGTTAACAGCAGCAGTTCGACACGGCCCCCCGTGGCGCGGCGTCCAAAGATCCGCGCGGGAAAAACCCTGGAATTGTTCGCGACGAGCAAAGCGCCCTTCGGAAAACGCTTTGCCAAAATTCCTGGAAGACGCGCAAAGGTCTCCAACTGTGGAGCTTCCGCCTGCCTGTCCAGCACAAGCAGCCGCGAGCCATCGCGGCGTTCAGCAGGCCTTCGCGCAATCTGTTCTTCGGGTAAAGGATAGACGTAGCTGCTCAGACGAAACTCGGCGGGGATATCCAAATTCTCAGGTGTTTTTTGTGTATTGCGCATGGTCAAAGCATCTTAACCAATCTCTCTGTGATCGCAACCCTTCGCCCCCATGCGTTCAGGCACCGCCGTGCGCCAGGTGTTCACCACGCCATCATCGATCCCGCAAACCCGCGGGCACCGCTAGTTTTCCCTTGATCTTCAGCCTGATCCTGGTATGGACGGGACATGGAACTCTTGGCTCTAAGCGATATCGCCAAACGCACCGGCATACCCGCGCCCACGGCGCGACGCTATGCCGCTCTGTTCAAGGACTATCTTTCCGGGCGCCGCCTGGGCCGCATGACGCGCTATCCTGACGAAGCTCTGGGGATATTCAACCGCATCAGCGAACTGTACACCGAAGGCCGTATCACTGCGGAAATCGAAGAAATGCTACGCAAAGAATTTCCCCGCACCATCGAGGTCGGCCCAGCTGCCGAGCCCATCGCTTTACCTGCCGTGGCGGATCTGCCGGACCATTTGGCAGAAGTGCTCTCTGACGCGCTCTCAGAAGCCCTTTCAAACTCCATCGCTCATTTCTCAGATGCCCTTGATAAATTGTCCGAGCAAAAAACGAGCCTGGACTCACATCAGGCAGACATCAACAAGCTTAAAAACGGGTTTGTCCTTCTGGCGCGCAACCTGAAACACGTTGCCAAGCGCGAGCAGGCTGACGTTTCCTCCCAGGTTGAGGCGCTCGCGGAACGCGTCAAAGTTATGGAACCCAAGCTTTCCGTCATGGAAGAAATTTCTTTGACCTTGACGAGTGATAACGCTGATCTCAAGGCCCGACTTTCCGCTCAGGAAGTTGAACTACGCCGCCTTCGCGAGGATCGCGATCGCCTTGAAACTCTGCTCAAGCGGGCAAACGGGCTGCAGGCGTAGCGGCGTTTGCTTCGACTACGGCTCTTGCGTTGAGCTTTTTCTAGTTTTAATCTAGACAAAATAAGCACAACGTTGAGCTGCATCCCTTTCCCCTGAACCAAACGTGGAGCCGCGCCATGAAGCCAACATCTCTCAAATTTTCGTTAGCTCTTTGTTCTATTCTTGCCCTGTCCGCTTGCTCCGGGCTTAATAGCCGCAGCAACTCCGACCCTGCGCCTGCTGCGGGCGGCCAGGCGGAAACATACGAAAACCCCAATTATTACTATTTATTTGATGACATTCTCATCCCCAATGGAATGGAGCATTCCACTGAGGAAGATTTTTCTTTCGACACCCAGCAGTTCAAAGCCGGAATTCAAATTTTTCAAGGCCGTGTCGTTTTTGATGATCTTATCAATTTTTTTCAAAACAACATGGTCAAGGACGGCTGGCGCAAAGTGTCATCCGTACGATCCAAGAAGAGCATTTTGGTTTTCGAGAAGTCGAACAAGGCTGCTATCATTGAGTTGGTGGACGGATTTAAGGCCAAGGCGACGATCTTTGCCTTGGAATATAAGGCTGGCTCTTCCGTTTCCAGCAACAAGCGCGCCGCGCCGCGCCCTGGAACGGCGACAGCACGCCCAGCTCCAACTAGTCCGTCTCAAAGCAGTTTCTCTGAAAAGGACATCAGCAATTGAACACTGCTCATCTGCGATTTCCTTGCTTCCTTGGCCGGCGTGTGCACGTTGGCGTGACCGGAAGCATAGCCGCCTATAAGAGCCTTGATCTGTTGCGGCTTCTTGTTGAGTCGCAAATCTCCGTCGGCATTACGCTAACGTCGTCCGCACAGCGCTTTGTCGGCGCGGAAAGCTTCCAGGCCCTTGGCGCCGGCAGCGTCCATACGGCAATGTTCCACGATACGCCGGTTGATGATCCTTTTGCCCACCTGACGCCAGGCCGCTCTGCCGGCGCTTTGGTCATCGCCCCCGCCACTGCCAACATCATTGCCAAAATGGCCCATGGCATTGCGGATGACATGCTCTCCACCCAGGCCTTGGCCTTTCGCGGACCACTCATTATCGCGCCCGCCATGAATCCGGCCATGTGGGCGGCTCCGGCCACTCAGGCAAATTGGAGCACACTGCTTGACCGGGGCGCTATTGGCGTGGGCCCAGCGGCTGGACCTGTGGCCTGCGGCGACACTGGACAGGGCCGTATGAGCCCTGTGGAGCACGTTTTCTCGCAGGTCTTGCGCGCCCTTTCACCGCAAGATCTCGCTGGGCGCACGATGCTCGTTACCCTTGGCCCTACACGCGAGCCCTGGGACGCTGTTCGCTACCTCACCAACCCGTCTAGCGGACTCATGGGGGCCTGCCTCGCCGTCTCCGCCTGGATGCGCGGCGCGACAGTTCATGTTGTCGCAGGACCGACATCTTTCGACTTCCCGCCAGGAATCAAGATCACCAACGTGACAACTGCCGCTGAGATGCTCGATGCCGCCGCTGCCTTATTCCCCACTTCCGACATCACCTGCTGCACAGCCGCAGTTTGTGACTTCAGGCCCGTTCCCCCGGAAACCGGCATCGAGCGCAAACTCAAAAAGCGTGATCTCAACCCTGAGGCCTATTCGATTCCTCTGGTCGCGAACCCTGACATTCTGCGCACCCTAGGCGAGGCCAAGCGGGCTGAACAAACCCTTATCGGGTTTGCAGCGGAAACGGATGACATCCTGAACCAAGCGCGCCTGAAGCTCGCGGAAAAGCACCTCGACCTTATTGTTGCCAACCGTGTGGGCATCCCCGGCAGCGGCTTCGACAGTGCAACAAACGCTGTCACCGTTCTCGATCGCACCGGCCGTGTCGAGCAATGGCCAGAACTTCCCAAAACTGAGGTTGCTTGGCGCATATGGGATCTTTTGCAGCATCTGTAGACTTGGCTGAACGGCTTAGACCCTTTGCTTTCGCTGGGCTTGAGCTTGTGTTCCTTCCTGAAGGGCTTTGTGCTCTGCCCCAGACGAGCGCTGAGGAAAACGCTCATCAGGAACAAACAGCAACAGCAGCCGGCGAAGCACCTGAGCATGAGGAGTCAGACTGCACGCCTTCCATGTGGCCTGAGCCGTGGAGTCTTTTGCATGCTCGTGTTCGCACCCCCCCCAGGGTGATCATCACGTATGCATCACTTGCTGACGATGTCGCTGGGACTGCTGATCCTTCGCGACGTAAGCTGTTTCACAGCGTGCTGGCTTTTCTTGGCTGGCCTTCAGGCACCACCCTTTTTTGGCCGATATCCTTCCCTACAGGCGCAGAGCCGGCTGGTTTTTTCGCAGCGGACATCTTCGCCGCAGGGGTACGCCATTACAACATCAAACACATCATCTGCTTTGGAGACCAGCCTTCCACGCGAGCCCTCACGCTCTACCCGCAGGAAGGCAAAACCCCGGCCGTTTTCGTGCACACCGTCCCCGAGCCCGGTTCTCTCATCACATTGCTGCCTCATCAATTGCACCAAGCCCTGGCAGCACTCAAAAGCATTCAGCTCTCCTGAGCTTGCCATTATCACTTCGCGTGGGTAAATCTGCGCCCTTCGCTGAAAACCACAACAAAGGAATAGACCATGAAGGTACTTGTCACCGGAGCGGCCGGATTCATCGGCTTTCACCTTTCCCGCCGCTTGTTGTCCATGGGCATCGAAGTCGTCGGCTTGGACAATCTCAACAACTATTACTCTGTTGAGATCAAGAAATCCCGCCTGGCCATGCTTGAGAGTAATCCGAAATTCACATTTGCCTTTCTTGACCTCGCGGATAACGCTGGCATGGTTAAACTTTTTGCCGACAATGGATTTACGCACGTGGTCAACCTCGCCGCGCAGGCGGGTGTACGCTATAGCATCGACAATCCGAGAGCCTACATCGACTCGAACGTCGTTGGTTTTCTGAACATCCTTGAAGGATGCCGCCACAACAAAGTGGGCCATCTGGCATACGCCTCCTCCAGCTCCGTGTACGGCCTCAATACAACCATGCCCTTGAGCGTCCACGACAACGTCGACCACCCCATGAGCCTTTACGCCGCGACCAAAAAATCGAACGAACTGATGGCGCACACCTACAGTCACCTTTACAACCTCCCCACGACCGGCCTTCGCTTCTTTACGGTGTACGGCCCCTGGGGCCGCCCGGACATGGCGCTTTTCCTTTTCACCAAAGCCATCATTGCCGGCGAGCCGATCAAGGTCTTCAACCATGGCAAGATGCGCCGCGACTTCACCTACATAGATGATATCATCGAGGGTGTTGTGCGCGTCACCATGCACACGGCAGAGCCAAACCCACTGTGGTCTGGCGCGAAGCCGGATCCAGCCACCAGCCCGAACCCTTACAGGTTGTACAACATAGGCAACAATAAGGTCGTCGAGCTCTCCCACTACATCGAGGTGCTTGAAGACTGCTTGGGCAAAAAGGCTATCAAGGAATATCTTCCCATGCAGCTTGGCGACGTGCCGGCCACTGAAGCCAATGTGGACGACCTTGTCCGCGATGTCGGCTTCAAGCCGAATACCAGCATCGAACTCGGCATCTCTCGTTTCGTGGAATGGTACAGGGACTATTTCAAGGTTTAGCCCTTTTCTTTGGTCCTTGCGTCGCCAGCGCTTGATTTTAGTGCTGGCGACCTTTATTCTGAGTTCACCGCGCGTGTTTCACGTGAAACAGGCAAGGAAGACGGGATGTTTCACGTGAAACGCGAAAATCTGCTCTCAAGCGGAGGACATGTGGCACGCAGAATTGTTGTTGCAAATCAGAAAGGTGGAGTTGGGAAGACGACAACAGCCGTCAACCTTGGTGCATCTCTGGCGGTAATGGAAAAGCGTGTGCTCCTTGTGGACTGTGACCCTCAGGGCAACGCATCAAGCGGATTGGGATTCTACCCGGGCGATGATCGCGCCAACATCTATACGGCGCTCTTCGATCCAGACAATGTGCGCAAATGCATCGTGGAGACAGCAATACCGTACCTGTCACTCTTGCCGGGGACACAGGACCTCGTCGGTGCGGAAATTGAATTAGCGGATAAGCTGGGCAGGGAGTATTACGTCCGTGATCTTCTTGCTGCGGTGGAAGACGATTACGACTTCATCCTAATCGACTGTCCACCGTCTTTAGGGATTCTTACTGTGAACGCCCTCTGCGCTGCGAAAGAGCTGCTTGTGCCGCTCCAGTGCGAATACTACGCGCTGGAAGGCTTGTCGCAGCTGCTGATGACGTACGAGCTGGTCAAAAAACGCCTGAACCCTGACCTCAAAGTCCTTGGCGTTGTTTTGACCATGTACGATCAGCGCAACAAGCTGTCATGGCAGGTGAAGAATGAAGTGCGCAAGGCTTTGCCGCAGCATCTTTTTGAGGTGATCATCCCAAGGAATGTGCGGCTGTCGGAGGCGCCAAGCTTTGGCAAGCCAGTCATAACGTACGACATCCGCTCGAGCGGGGCTGAGGCATACATGGCCCTTGCGCAAGAAGTCACCCGAAGCAAGGTCCACGATTAAGAGGCGGCTGAAACGCAATTATTTAGGGCGTCCCAAATTGCGCGCAGTCTTTTCAGAGACGAAAGGTTTGGTTTCAACCTTTATGCTGTCCTTAAAATGACGCTTCATAATTTTAGAATTGCAGCCAAGACATTTGAAGGTGACCAGTCCGCCAAGATTGGCAGCAGTGAGAAAGAACTTCCGCGGCTCATCACGTTGCCAATCAGCAGTCTCGTTTCCGCAGACGGAACAACGGACATCAAGGTCCACAGGGTACTTGAAGTCCCAGTACTGAACGAGGTCATTCCAATCCTGCAAAGGCTCGGGCATTGCAGACACAGAGGGAAGTGTTGCCTGATACCTGGCAAGAATTTGGTCATGGACAAGCAACCAGGCGTCAGAGCCCAGGATTGCCCCAAGGCAGTTCCCCTCGGCGTCAAAGATTTCTTGAAATTCAGGGTGAACAGAATTCATTAGGCGCTCCTGTTGGTTCGAGTGCTCGACTTATAGTGCCCGAGCCTAATCCTGGCAAGCACAGAGAGCATGCAAGAGAATGAGATTCGGAGGATATCCATGGCCATAGGTCAACGCGGATTAGGTAGAGGACTGGATGCCCTGCTTGGCAGCATCAAACCGGAGTCTGTGAATTCGGCCGAAGTGAAGCACATGCCGATTGCCAGCATACGCCCCAACCCTCACCAGCCACGCAAAGAATTTGATCCCGAAGCGCTTGAGGATTTGTGTAATTCCATCAAAAGCCAAGGCGTTTTGCAGCCCGTTCTGGTTCGTCCTATAACAGGCGAAGACGCGGCCTATGAGCTTGTCGCTGGCGAACGGCGTTTGCGCGCGTCAATAATGGCAGGATTGACGGAGATTCCAGCCCTTGTGCGTGTCCTCAATGACATGGAAACGCTGGCGATCGCGCTGATCGAAAACTTGCAGCGCTCAGACTTGAATGCCATCGAGGAAGCGCGCGGGTTCCATCAATTGCTGAAGGACTTTGGCCTGAGCCAAGAAGAATTGGCGCGCCAGGTCGGCAAAAGCCGCTCTGCTCTCGCCAACTCGCTGCGCTTGCTCAACCTGCCTGATGACATTCAGGTGGACATCCAAACGGGCGTGCTGACGGCTGGGCATGGGCGCGCCATCATGTCCGTTGATGCGCAGGCATGCCATGATCTTTACCAGCGCATCAAGTCGTACAACTTGTCCGTCCGCCAGGCTGAGGCGGAGGCAACGTTCGTCAAAGAGAATGGCAGGCTTGCCGCGCCGGAAGAACTGTATGGCAGCGAGAAGCCGCGCGGCAAAACGCCAAGAGGATCACGAAGCGCCAAGGTTGTTGATGAACAATTGCTCAAGATCCAAGGGCAATTGGCAAGCGAGCTTGGTGAGGCGGTGAAGATCACGGGAAGCTTGGAACGGGGGATTGTTTCGATCCAATACCAATCCGTCACCCAGCTCGAGGATCTGACACGTAGACTTGGGATCAGCATTGCTTGATCACAGTAATCACCAGATCATCACCAAAGCCAACACACTAAGATATTGCTGAAAAAATGCCAACAGATTGGAAAAACAGCAAAGGAAAAAGTTTCATGATCACACGGGACATGGAAGAATTGCTCCTGGCGATGGGGGGCAAACGCGTGATGATCGTTGGCGATGTCATGCTGGATCACTACACGTTCGGATCGGTCTCAAGGATATCGCCAGAGGCGCCAGTGCCCGTGGTTGAGGTGATCGACGAGCAATACCTCCTTGGCGGTGCGGGCAATGTCGCCAGGAACATCGTCGCCCTGGGCGGCCGGGCCACCATGGTCGGGTTGATCGGCAATGATCGTGACGGTGACAGCCTTGACGCGCTCCTCGCGGAAAGCTCCATCGATACAGCGCTTGTTCACGACAATCGCCGCCGCACAACGCGCAAGACCAGGATCATCGCACAAAACCAGCAGATCGTCAGGATTGATCGCGAACATACGGCGCCGCTCACGGAGCCCGTGGTTGATGCTTTGCTGGAGATCATCGCCAAGCAGGGACAACAATACGACATCATTATTGTTTCTGACTACGGCAAGGGTGTGATCACGGAGCAGATCATGCATGCGCTACGGCATCTCAAAGGCCCGAGCGGAAAGCGTCCGCGGATCCTTGTCGACCCGAAACCACAAAATTACGACCTCTATCATGGCGTGGACATCCTGACCCCTAACGCCAAGGAAGCTGGAGAAGGCGCCGGCATACCCTGCACAGGCGCAGACGGACCCGCGAAAGTTGGTAAGGCGCTTTTCAAGCGGCTTGAGTGCCGGGACCTGCTCATCACACTGGGCGCGCAGGGCATGGCCCTCTTTGAGGGACCTGCCAAGGCAAGACAAATCCCAACGTTTGCGCGTAAGGTCTTTGACGTCACAGGCGCAGGCGATACGGTGATCGCAACCCTGGCGCTCAGCATGGCGGCGGGAGCTGGACTATTCGAAGCGGCCGTGCTGGCCAACCACGCGGCAGGGATCGTCGTGGGCCAGGTTGGTGCGGCAACGCCGACCATCGAAGGCCTCCGCAACGCCCTCAACACACGCCCGACAGCGGAGGCGAGTCCTCTGCCTGGCATGCAATGATTGCCAACAAGTGCGAAGCAAGCGCCCTGCCCCGCTTATGCCGCACAGAATGATTGTTAAGCGCAGTGCGCAAACCCCGTAGTCATGGAGGACAAGCCATGCCCAAAGCCAGCTCTTCAAAGAAAAATCCCATGGACACGACCATCCAGACGCTTGGTCTGGCCAAAATACCCTCGCCGCTCAACCTGGCCCACTTCATCGGCCAAGATGAACAACTTGAGCTAAACCTCACCGAAGAAGAATCTGACGTTCCAGGGGCTCACAGCCGCCCATTGCAATTCGAAAAAGCTGGCCCGCGCGGAAAGCTGTATTTCGACTCCAGCAAGGTGAAATGCGCCATTGTTACGTGCGGCGGCCTTTGTCCGGGCATCAATGATGTCATCCGCGCTATAGTTATGGATGCCTACCACCACTATCACGTGGCGTCCGTCATCGGCATCCGCTATGGACTGCAAGGCTTCATCCCTAAGTACGGTCACGACGTCATTGAGCTTACACCGCACAATGTCAGCAATTTCCATGTGTTTGGCGGAACGGAACTTGGATCGTCACGCGGTCCGCAACCTGCAGATGAAATTGTGGATGCGCTTGAACGCATGAACGTGGGCGTATTGTTCATGATTGGAGGCGACGGCACAATGAAAGCTGCCGCGCGGATTGTGGAAGAAATCCGGAACCGCAACTCGCGCATCAGCGTCATTGGTATCCCAAAGACTATCGATAATGATATCAACTTCGTAGGAAAATCATTCGGGTTTGATACCGCAGTGGAGAAGGCGACCGAAGCCATCGCCTGTGCCCATGTGGAAGCCAACGGAGCATTCAACGGCATTGGAATAGTGAAGGTGATGGGCCGGGAATCAGGGTTTATTGCCGCGCAGGCCACCCTGGCGCTCAAGGAAGTCAACTTCGTCCTGGTGCCGGAGGGTCCGTTTTCTCTGGAAGGCCCCGACGGACTGCTCGATCAGCTTGAGAAGCGGCTGCGCACCCGCAAGCATGCCGTGCTTGTCATAGCCGAAGGTGCTGGCCAGCATCTGTGTGAAGCCAGCGGCCGCACGGACGCGTCTGGCAATCCGGTGCTCTGCGACATATGCGCCCTGCTCATGGCGCGCATCAAGGAGCATTTCAAGGGCAAGAACATGGAAGCCACAATCAAATTCATCGACCCCAGCTATATCATCCGCTCCGTGCCCGCCAACGCCAATGACAGGGTCTACTGCGGCTTCCTGGGTCAAAACGCCGTACACGCGGCCATGGCGGGAAAAACGGGCATGGTGGTGAGCCGCTTGCAGTCGCGCTACGTCCATGTGCCCTTGGAGATGGTGACCATGAAACGCAAGAAACTGAACACCGATTCCGATTATTGGCGTGCTGTGATTGAATCGACGGGGCAGGACGCCATGACGACTGAAGTGCCGCACGAGAACGTTCGCTAAGGCACAGCAAGCAGCCTCATAAGCAAGACAAAAAAAGACGCCCGGCAATAATGCTGGGCGTCTTTGCTTCCAGGAGCTTGGGAAAATTAGTCTTCGTTCACAGCCGGGCGCATCTGAGCATGCTCGCCCACGGTCTGTCGGGCATCTTCAGCCTGCAGAGCCATCATAAGAAATTCGTACATATCCGCGACAGGCAGTTCGACAACATAGCTGCCATTGTCCGCAAGAACCATATCACCCTGGTCGTCAAGCAAATAAGCCCGACGCTCACGGCTCTCGCCCGAGGCGGCGATAATGCCGTAACCGGTTTTGCCTTCCGCCGTACGGTAAAGCTTCTCGACCGTGAGCACACCAGTGGCGGTGCTAAAATGAATGTCCTCAGCGACCAAAGCGGCTGTGATGCCGATGGGGTTGCCAAAGTCATTGGGCAAGGTCACAGGCCGAGGGCCAATATTCTGGTTCGTCAGCGGCGTGCGGTTCATGCGCTCTCCTGGGTCGTAAGCTTCATAAAGGCAATTTGTACTGCCTGGGCCGAGTGCGGGACGGTTCCGGCTTCCAATGCCGCCAGCCGCTCGCCACATAATCATGCAGGGCGCCTTCTGTGACCCGCCACTGCGTGCCCACCCGAATGGCGGCGATATTGCCGTCCTTTACCAGCCGATAGGCCGTCCGGGCATGAATGCGCAAGATGTCAGCCACTTCTCTGATGGTCAGCAGCTTGGGAAGAATCCCTCCCACACCTTGCTCTTGGGCGTCAATGTCTATCATAAGACACCGATGTACAGCGTTATGCACTGGTTGTCAAAGAATGTCAACAATTGTCATTCAAAATCATTAAAACGCAGAAAGGCTAAAGCTGAAAGTAAAGATCAGAAAGCGCTCAGAATGGCGCGTTTTCCTGGCGGGGCCAAGAGCCCTTATAGCCGTAGCAAAGATAATAATAAAAGGGGCGAACAGGTGCTCCTCTGTAGCTTGCTATGTATCTGTACGGGCCGGAAACACGCTCAAACATATCAGAGATGGCGTCTGGAGCTCCCGGGGAATCCCCTCGAAGCACAAGCACGGAATCCCAGCCCAAACGATCCGCAGGCCCGCCCCACAGGTCGTATTGATTCATGCGCCTGTCCGGCCCCCACAAGCAATACGCCTGCGGTTGCCCAGGAACATAAAAAGCCAGCTCTGCCGTTATGTCATACACAGAGCTCATAAAAAACACGTGCTGAGGATTCGAAAACTTCTCAAGGACAACTTCATGCACATGCTGACCAAGATCCTTCCAACCCTTCAGACGGTGTGCCGGGTTCAACGAAGGCGGTATTGGGAACAGCTGATGAATGTGAAGAAAAACTGCGAGAGCCAGACTAACCCACGCACCAGCTTGGAGCCAGCGCCAGGACCGGAGAGTCAGGTTGGCGCGCAAAAGCCGTTCAAGCTCAAAACCGCACAGAATGCAGCCAGCGACGAAGCTCACAGTGTTCCAGTTGGCCAAAACCTTGGTATGGAAACTCCACGCAAAAAAGAAAAGCGTCATGGGCCAAAAGAAGACCGTCAACAGAGCGGATTGCTGCAATGAAAAGGGGTTATCTTCAGAACTGGCCGCGGGTCGCCAGGCTTGGCAAGCAGCGCGCCAGCCGGCAATAAGCATCAGGACAAACCACCACGGGAGGGCAAAGCCAAGCTGTGCGCCAAAATACTCTGGCATGCGGGATATCCGGAAAAGTTTTTCTGCGCCTTTGCCTGAGATGCCGATGAGGTAAAGAACATGCTTGTATCCAACGAAACCGTTCTGCATATTCCAGATTAAAGTCGGCAAAAATCCAAGAAGCACGCCGAGAAAAAGCGCCACAAAAAGCCTGAACCAAAACCGCTTCGGAAGGACTCCTTGGCGCAGCAACAGCAAACCATAAAGGACAGCGAGGCCAGCAAGGCCAAGCATGGTGTATTTTGCCAGTATCCCGACGCCATAAGCCACTGCAAGCAAACCAAATGGCCAGAGGCCGCGGTCGTTGCCAGCATCATCCGGGGTGGAGGCCGCATAAAGGGCCAGCATGGACAACGTCCAGCAGACGACAAAAGGATTATCGGTGGTCATGAGAATGCCAAGGGCCAGGAACAATGGCGATACCGACAACGCAAAAATCGCCAAGACAGCCCAGACAGGACGCTTCCAAAGCTTGGCGACCAAAAGCCAAACCAAAAAAGGAAACAGCGCCATGCCCACGATCGAACCAAAACGGACGCCAAGCTCCGTATCACCGAAGAGCAACGTGCCAGAGCGTATGATCCAGGCGATGAGCGGGCCTTTGGAATAATATGTGAGCTGAATGTGCCTGGTCCAATCCCAATATTGCGCTTCATCCTGAACAAGGCCGAGTTGCCCAGTGGCGACAAACCAGAATCGCAAAGCGGTTGCAGCAGCAACAAGAAATATTGCCCAAAGCCCTGGACGGGCCGCAAGGCTGTTAAGAAGCCTGTTTCGGCTCATAGTGCGTGCCTCAGCGTTTCATGAAAAGGGTGAAAGAAAGACGGCGAACTTCAAGGCGAAGAGCCGGAATGATAATATCTCTGCCTGCTGGAAACAGGCCCGCCAGATGCAAAGCGTAAGACCGGTGACCAAGAGTCAAGGGAACAGCATGAAAACTGAGGCCCGAGTTCAATCCCCGTAGAGGGCCGGAAATGCCGCGAGACGAGGCCAAGTATCGGGAAGGTGTCTTCAAGGTCGTGAAACGGCCTTTACGCGAGAAATAGCCTCTTTCAGGAGCCCTGAAGCCAAAACAAGAAGGTGCCTTCCACCGAGCAGGCATCTTGGAAGGGAAGAAAATTCCATCGCCAGATCCCCAGATTGCTATGACAGAGAAATCCTTCGAAGGATCAGTCGGCTTTTCAGCATTGAACTTGCGTCCACGCATACCGCCAGAGGGAATGGCATTATGG